>Ga0209638_1000037_pt1 | contig 84493 bp, 83 predicted proteins | sample BarGraNGADG00211_FD_184490 | JGI IMG/M metagenome (GOLD analysis project Ga0209638, IMG submission 184490) | Arctic peat soil microbial communities from Barrow, Alaska - Barrow Graham LP Ref core NGADG0002-211 (SPAdes) (version 2) | ecosystem: Environmental > Terrestrial > Soil > Wetlands > Peat... | reverse complement strand
GCTTCCGCGTGACGTGTACCTCACCACCTTCACGGGCGTGGACAACGCCGGTGGCGGTACGGCGACGGATTCCGTGGTCACGCTCGCCGGACAGGCCGTGTACGATCCGGACGAGGTGCCCGCGAACGGCTACAAGTCGATCGCCAAGATGCTCGTCCGTCTGACCGAGATGAGCGAGCTCGACTCGGTCTGGCTCACGAGCTCGACTCTGGGTGCGGGTAGCGATACTCAAGCGCCGATGTACCAGTGGGCCGTGAACGCCCGCATCACTCCTCAGTAGGCACGCGCACGACCGAGAGCTAGCAACGATCCGGGGTACGAAGGGGAAGCGGACCTGCCGATGAAGATCACGTCGATGCAGAAGATGATCGCGGTGGCTGTGGGGTTCGTCGCCCTCGCGGTCGTGGCGATCGTGCTGCTCGTCATGCCGATGTTCGCCGATCTCGACAGTCTGGCGCTGCAGAAGGCAGGGGCCCAGAGGGACCTGCAGCTCGCGCAGTCCCGGCTCGCCCAGCTCGAGTCCACGAAGTCGCGCTCGGCCGCCACTGAGGCCGAGATGCTGAAGATCGGCACCGAGATGCCGGACTCCCCTCAGCTGCCGACGCTCATCATGGAGCTTCAGGACATCGCCAACGCCGCGGGCGTCAGCGTGACCAGCTTCTCTCCCGCGCAGCCGAACCCGGTCGCCGGCGGCAAGTACACGGAGATCTCGCTCAACACGCAGATAACCGCGCAGTGGGCCGACCTGCTCGACTACCTGCGACGGGTGGACAAGGCCACGCGTCTGCTGCGGGTCACCAACATCACGGTGGCTCCCGTCGCCTCGACCGACACGACGCCGGTCGTCGGCGAAGAGCCCGACCTGACCGTCTCTCTCACGACAAAGGCGTACGTCATCGGCGCCAACGGCGTCATATCGGCCGCGGGTTCCACCAGCACCGGTACCACGAAGTAGGACTGACCCACCGCTAGACCGATCCAGCCAGGAGGGCGGTACGCGTGTCCGACGACATGAAGATGAGTGGCGAGGAGATGTTCGCCCCTGAGGGCGAGGTGGCTCCGGCTCCCGCCGCCCCGATCATCAAGCGGGGCACGATCTCGCGCAACGCGCTGCTGATCGTGGCGGGTGTCATCCTGGCCGCGGTCACGGTGGGGCTCATCGCCTATGCGCTCTCTTTGGCGACGCCTGCCGCACCTGTTGCGACCGTGGTCGTCCCCGTCACGACTCCGGGCACAGGCACGGGTTCGACGACGCCGACCGCGCCGCTGCCCCCAGTGCCCAGCATCGACAACCGTGATGTCTTCACCCCGCGCAACCCGTTCATCGTGATCCCGCCGATCACGATCGCCGTGCCACCCACAGATACCTCGGGGACGAACAAGACCACGGACACCGCTAACGCCGGCACGCTGACGCTCACGGACATCGTGACCGTCGATGGCGTCCGCAAGGCGGTCGTGAAGCTCAACGGCGTGACGTACACGCTCGCGGCCGGCCAGGATGTCGGCACCTCCAATTGGAGCATCGTCGAGGTCAACGCCACGAACATCGTCGCGCTCTACGGCGACGAACAGGTGACCATCTCGCTGGGCTCCAAGTAGGAACTGCCGCCGGGGGACCGGCGGCGTGACACGAAGCGAGAGGGCGGTCCCGGGCTTCCGAAGGGCCGCCCTTCGCGTACTTGGGAGAGCGGTCTCTCCGAAGGGTGCCGGTACCCCGGCGCATACGGGTAAGGTTCCGGCAGGGCGCGGAGCGCGATAATGTGCGAGGCGCCGCACCGTGCGGCGCGAAGGCGAGGGGCAGGCGGAGACGATGGAGTACCGGACAGCAGGGGAGTCGCACGGGCGCGCGCTCGTGGCGATCGTATCGGGCGTGCCCGCCGGCGTGCCCTTCTCAGCGGCCGAGCTCGACTCCGACCTGGCGCGCCGTCAGAAGGGCTACGGACGCGGCCGGCGCATGGGTATCGAGTCGGACCACGGTGTCGTCCTGTCCGGCGTGCGCCATGGGGCCACCATCGGCTCTCCCGTGGCCATCACCGTCGGCAATCGCGACTGGGACAACTGGACCGACGTGATGGCGACAGCCACGCTGCCAGGGGACGTGGCGGCCGGTGCCGTGACCGCTCCTCGGCCCGGGCACGCCGACCTGGCCGGCTGCCAGCGGATCGGCAGTCTCGATGCGCGCGACGTCCTGGAGCGCGCGAGCGCGCGGGAGACGGCGGCCCGTGTGGCCGCGGGTGCCGTGGCGAAGGCGCTGCTGCGCGCGCTCGGCGTGGAGGTCTTCTCGTGGGTGGAGCGGATAGGGTCCGTAGCATGCGGGCCGCTGGATCCCTCAGCGATCGACCGCGAAGCGGTCGAAGCGAGCGACGTGCGGTGTCCTGATGCGGCCGTCGCCGCGGCGATGCGTTTCGCGATCGACGAGGCGCGCGCATCCGGCGACTCGCTCGGCGGAGTGGTGGCGGTCGCGGTCACGGGCGCGCTGCCCGGGCTCGGCGGATACGCCGAGCGCCGCGACGCGCTGGATGCACGCCTCGCGGCCGCTTTGATGTCGATACCCGCGATCAAGGGCGTGGAGGTAGGCGACGGCTTCGCCGCGGCCGCTGCGCCCGGTTCCCTGGTCCACGACCCGATCGTTCGCGCGGAGAGCGGCGGCCTGAGGCGTGCCACCAACCACGCCGGCGGCGTCGAGGGCGGCATGAGCAACGGCGAGACGATCCTGCTGCGTTGCGCGATGAAGCCGATCCCCACGCTCATGAAGCCGTTGGCGACCGTGGACATGGTCTCGGGCGAGGCGGTCGACGCGAGCAAGGAGCGGTCCGACACGTGTGCCGTGCCGGCCGCGGGTGTCGTCGCCGAGGCCGAGGTGGCGATGGTCGTCGCCGACGCCTACACGCGGATGTTCGGCGACACGTGCCTCGAGGACCTGCTGGCGCGCGCGGCGCTGTACCGGGCGCGGATCGGGGAGGCGTGACCGTGGACAGACCGCTGTACCTGATCGGCTTCATGGGCGCGGGCAAGTCCACCGTGGGCCGCATCCTGTCACGCCTTCTCGATCGTCCGTTCTGCGACTTGGACAAGGAGATCGAGATCACCGACGGTCGCGGGATCGACGAGATCTTCGGAACGGTGGGCGAGGACGGGTTCCGCAACCTCGAGTACGCGGCGTTGGATCGCGTCCGCGGGCATCCGGACGCCATAGTCGCGTGTGGGGGCGGCATCGTCACCGACGAGCGCTCCGTCGACCTGCTGACGACCACGGGCGACGTCGTGTGCCTGGCCGTGACCGCTGACGAGGCCCTTGCGCGTATCGCGGGCGAACTGCATGGCCGGCCGCTGCTGTCGGGGCCCGATCCTGCTGGGGCCGCCCAGCTGCTCGGGCTGCGCGAGCTGTTGTACGAGCGCGTGGCGGACTTCACCGTGGACACGGTTGGCAAGAGCGCCGACACGGTCGCGGAGCGCATCATCGAGTGGCTGGAGCTCGGCCGGTGAGCGCTCCGCGGTCCATACCCGTGACCACGCCCGGCGGCTCCTACGAGATCCTCGTGGGCCCGGGTCTCGTCCATACCGTCGGCGGCACGCTGGCCCGGGTCGCTCCCGGCAGGCGCGCGTTCGTGATCAGCGACGACAACGTCTGGCCCCTGTACGGCGGCGACGTGGAGACATCGATACACGAGGCGGACATCCCGTACTTCTCGATGAAGGTGCATCCGGGCGAGACGAGCAAGTCGTACCGGACGGTGGCCGAGATCCAGGAGATGATGGCCGGCGCCGGCTTTGGCCGGGACTCGGTCGTGGTGGCGCTCGGCGGGGGAGTCGTGGGCGACATCGCGGGCTTCGTCGCCTCCACGTTCGCGCGCGGGGTGCCGCTCGTTCACGTGCCGACCACACTGCTCGCCCAGGTGGACTCGTCCATCGGCGGCAAGAACGGCGTCGACCTCGTCCACGGCAAGAACCTCGCGGGCACCTTCTGGCAGCCGCTGGCCGTGCTCGCCGACACCAACTGCCTGACGACCGTTCCGGACACCGAGTGGCGCAGCGGGTTGGCCGAGGTGGTCAAGGGCGCACTGATCGGTGACACCGGCGACCTCGTCGCGCTCGATGAGCTGTCGGGACGCGTCGTCGAGCGCGAGCCGGTCGCGGTGGAGCGTGCGGTCGGGATCTCCGCCGCGTTCAAGGCGAGGGTCGTCAGCGATGACGAGCGCGAGTCAGGGGTGCGCGAGTGCCTGAACTACGGGCACACGTTCGGGCACGCCATCGAGAAGGAGCTCGGCTATGGCACCCTCTCCCACGGCGAGGCGGTGGCGCTCGGCATCCGGTTCGCGATCTTCCTTGCCGAGAGGATCGTCCCGTGCTCGGACGAGTGGATGCGCCGCCAGGAGCGCCTGCTCGACGCGTACGGACTCTGGCCGGTCCGCGTGAAGCTGTGCCCCCGCACGCTGCTGCGGACGATGCACGCCGACAAGAAGTCCCGCGCGAACACGGTGCGGTACGTGCTCTCGCCGCAGCCGACGCAGTGCACCGTCCTGTCGGTCACCGACGACGTGCTGTTCGAGGCGCTCGACGCGTGGTTCACCCGGATCGAGGAGGAGTCATGAAGGTGCTGGTCCTGAGCGGCCCGAACCTCAACATGCTCGGTACGCGCGAGCCTGAGGTATACGGCGCGGAGACGCTCGCCGACATCGAGCGCTCCGTGAGCGCGTTGGCCGGCGAGATCGGCTGCGAGGTCGTCTTCTTCCAGAGCAACATCGAAGGCGAGCTCGTCGATCGGCTGCAGGCGGCGATGACCGATTGCTCAGCGGTCGTGTTCAATCCGGGAGGCTACACGCACACGTCGGTGGCGCTGCGCGACGCGGTCGCGGCGATCGGCATCCCGGTCGTGGAGGTGCACCTGTCCAACATCGCCGCGCGCGAGGAGTTCCGTCGCACCTCGATGATCGCTCCGGTGTGCGCGGGGCAGATCAGCGGGTTCGGGAGCGGGTCCTACCTGCTCGGGCTCGAAGCGTCCGTTGCCATCGCGGAGGGACAGGAATGAGCATGGAGCCACGTTTGCTCGCACGGATCGAGGCGCTCCGCGGACTGATGGAGTCCGATGAGGTGGACGCGGCGCTGCTGAGCGACGTCGCGAACATGCGCTACATCACCGGCTTCGAGCGGGTGTTCGACCCGATGGTGAATGCGGCGGTCGCGGTCGGTCCAGACTACCTGAGGTTCTACACCGACTCGCGCTACATCGAAGCCGCTCGGGCGGCGGCCGAGGGCACCGGCTGGGAGGTGCGGCTTCAGGGCGACCAGCTCTTCACGCGTGTCTGCGACGACCTGGCAGCGGCCGGCACCGAGACGATCGCGGTCGAGTCCTCCGTGCCTCACGCCAGGTTCGTGCTGATCGCGGACCGGTTCTCAGGGCGTGTCGTCGTCGCCGACCGTTGGGTCGAGCGTCTGCGCGTGGTCAAGGATGCGGTGGAACTCGAGGCCGCAGCGCGAGCCGCAGCGCTCACCGACGCGGCGTTCGAGCACGTTCTCGGCATCCTGCGGCCGGGGCTGCGCGAGATCGACGTCTCGCTGGCGCTCGAGGTCTTCATGCGGACCAACGGGAGCGAGGGACTCGCATTCGATCCGATCGTTGCGAGCGGCCCGAACTCCAGCCGCCCGCACGCCGGAGTCACCGATCGGGTGATCGAGCCGGGTGATCTCCTGACGATGGACCTCGGCGCGCGCATCGACGGTTACTGCGCGGACCTCACGCGCACCGTTGTGGTGGGCGCGAAGGCGACCGCCAGGCAGCGCGAGCTGTACGAGGCGGTCTTGGCCGCGAACGAGGCGGGGATCGCGGCCGTCCGTGCGGGCATGCGGTCGCGTGACGTGGACGCGGTCGCGCGCGACCTGCTGGCGGGCATGCATCTGGGTGAGTACTTCACGCATTCGCTCGGGCACGGGGTAGGGCTCGACGTGCACGAGGAGCCGCGCGTCAGCTCCGGGAGCGATGAGATCCTGCGCACGGGTTCGATCATCACCATCGAGCCGGGCGTGTACCTGGCCGGGGAGCTCGGTGTTAGAATCGAGGACCTCGTGGTGGTGGAGGAGGGCGGGGCGCGCCTCCTGTCCCATGCCCCGAAAGCACTCATCGAGATCGTGTAGCGTCGCGGCGCGCGGGAGAGGTCCCGACGCCGCGCGCGTGTGAGAGGGAGCCCAGATGTCTGTCTCCACCAACAACCTGAAGAACGGCATGGCGATCTCCTACGACGGTAAGACGTGGGTCATCGTCGAGTTCCAGCACGTCAAGCCCGGCAAGGGCGGCGCGTTCGTCCGCACCAAGCTCAAGGAGATCAGGTCCGGCCGAGTGGTGGACATCACCTTCCGCGGCGGCGAGAAGCTCGAGGACGTGCGGCTCGAGACGAAGAACGTCCAGTACCTGTACAACGACGGTGACGCGTACCACTTCATGGACACCGACACGTACGACCAGTTCGACCTGCAGAAGGACTTCGTCGGTGAGGCGGGGAACTGGCTCAAGGAGAACGAGGCGGCCACCATCCAGATCGCGGGCGGCGAGATGATCGGTGTCGAGGCCCCGATGTTCGTCGATCTCGACATCACCGAGACCGACCCGGGCTTCAAGGGCGACACGGTCCAGGGTGGCACGAAGCCAGCCACGCTCGAGACCGGCGCGGTGGTCGCCGTTCCGATGTTCCTCAACAACGGCGACAAGATCCGCGTGGACACGCGTGACGGCAGGTACGTCACGCGGGTGTAGCGCGCGCCGTCTTTCACGCGCGGAACCGGACCGGGCATGCGCAGCAGCGCGTGCCCGGTCCGCCTGCAACGGGAGCGACAGGGAGGGCAGCGGCCCTGGTGGTCGCCGGGAACTGAGGCGCTCCACGCATAGCACCACGCTCGGCTATACTTCTGAGTTCATAGCCGGTGCACGTGTCCGGCTGTGGCGCTTGCGCACCTACACAGGGGCTGCGAGCACGAGATCGTGCCGGATCCGACCGATACAAAGGGCGCCGTATGAGACGCGTATCGATCATGGACACCACGCTCCGCGACGCGCACCAGTCGTTGTGGGCCACGCGCATGGAGATCGGCGACCTGCTGCCGATCCTGGAGCGGCTGGACGCCGTCGGTTACTGGGCTCTTGAAGTCTGGGGCGGGGCGACCTTCGACGCGATGCTCCGGTTCCTCGATGAGAACCCGTGGGAGCGTCTGCGGACCGTCAAGCGCCACTGCGTCCGCACGCCTCTGCAGATGCTGCTCCGCGGCCAGAACCTCGTCGGCTACCGCCACTACTCGGACGATGTCTGCCGCAGGTTCGTGCACGCATCCAAGCGCAACGGCGTGGACAACTTCCGCGTGTTCGACGCGCTCAACGACATCCGTAACGTGGAGGTCTGTGCCGAGGCGATCAAGGAGTGCGGGGGCCTGTTCGAGGGCGCCATCTCCTACACCGTGAGCCCGGTGCACACGCTCGACAGCTACGTGGAGTACGCGCTGGCGCTGAAGGACCTCGGCGCCGACACCATCTGCATCAAGGACATGGCGGGCATGCTCACGCCGTTCCGCACCGAGAAGATGGTCAAGGCGCTCAAGGAAGAGGTCGGTCTGCCGCTGCACATGCACTGCCACTACATCGGCGGCATGGCACCGATGAACTACCTGAAGGCGATCGAGGCGGGTGCGGACATCGTCGACACCGCCGCCGTGGCGCTGGCGTTCGGCAACTCGCAGCCGCCCGTGGAGATGATCGTCGCGGCTCTCAAAGAGTCCCCCTACGATACCGGCCTGGACCTCGACGAGCTGTTCCGCATCGCCGAGTACTGGGAGGGCGTCCGCGAGCGCAAGAAGCTCAAGCGCGGCATCACCACGATGCTGCAGATGGAGGTCTTCTCGCATCAGGTGCCGGGTGGCATGATGAGCAACCTCATCAGCCAGCTCGAGCTGCAGAAGGCGAGCGGACGGCTGCCGGACGTGCTCGCGGAGATCCCGCGCGTGCGCGCCGAGGTCGGCTACCCGCCACTTGTGACGCCGATGTCGCAGATCGTGGGCACCCAGGCGGTCCTGAACGTGCTCACCGGTAAGCGCTGGGGGGTCGTCCCCAACGAGATGAAGGACTACATCCGCGGACTGTACGGCAAGGCGCCGGGTCCGATGGACCCCGAGGTCGTGGCACGCGCGCTGGGCGACGAGAAGCCGCTTCCGCTGGATGTCCGGCCGGGCTCGATGGCGGTGGGCACGTACGAGCAGGCGGAGGCCGAGATCGGGGACCTCGCACGCAGCGAGGAGGACGTACTTATGTACGCCCTCTTCCCGAACGAAGCCATGGCGTACCTGACCAAACACCAGGAAGGCGCCGAGAAGGCCGTCTTCATGCTCTCCGAAGAGATAGACACAGTCAGGGAGGACGAATCCGTGGACGTGAACCAGATCCGCGAGCTGATCCGCTTGGTGGAGGCCTCGGACATCAACGAGGTCATCGTCGAGGAGAACGGCGCGACAGTCACCGTGCGCAAGGGCGGCGTCGTGATGGCGGCCGCGCCGGCCGCCGCCGCTTCCCCCGCAGGTGCGCCGTCCGCGGTCCCCGAGGCGGCGTCCTCTGAGCACCCCGCGTCGTGGAAGGAAGTCACGGCCATGATGGTCGGCACCTTCTATCGCGCGCCTTCGCCCGGATCCGCCCCGTTCGCCGAGGTGGGGGACACGATCGAGCAGGGCAACCCGGTCTGCATCCTTGAGGCGATGAAGCTCATGAACGAGATCGAGATGCCGGAGACCGGCGTCATCCGCCAGGTCGTCGCGCCGGACGCGTCTCCGGTCGACTATGGCGCGGTCCTGTTCTACTACGAGCCGGCTGAATAGGCGTACGCGGATGCAGGAGTTCGGAAAGATACTGATCGCGAACCGCGGAGAGGTGGCGCTCCGCGTTATCCGCGCGTGCCGCGAGATGGGCATCGCCACGGTCGCGATCTACTCCGAGATCGACCGTGAGTGCCTGCACACCAAGATGGCCGACGAGGCGATCTGCGTGGGCCCTGCGGCCTCGGCTCTGAGCTACCTCAACGTCCCGAACATCATCTCGGCGGCGCTCATCACCGGCGCCAACGCCGTGCACCCCGGCTACGGCTTCCTCGCGGAGAACGCGGGCTTCGCCCGGGCGTGCCAGGACAGCAACCTGACCTTCATCGGGCCGTCGCCCGACGCGATCGAACGGATGGGCGACAAGGCGGTTGCGAAGCAGACGATGCGCGATGCGGGCGTCTCGACCGTTCCCGGCAGTGACGGAGCGGTCGCGTCCGAGGCGGAGGCGCTGAGCCTCGCCGAGCAGGTCGGCTATCCGGTCCTGATCAAGGCGTCGGCGGGCGGTGGCGGGCGCGGTATGCGCGTGGCCGCATGCGCCGCGGAGCTGCCGTCGATGCTGCACGCGGCCCGCGCCGAGGCCGCCGTCGCCTTCGGCGACGACACCGTCTATCTCGAGAAGTACCTCACCCGCCCGCGCCACATCGAGTTTCAGGTGCTCGCGGACAGCCACGGCAACGCGATCCACCTGTTCGAGCGTGATTGCTCGGTGCAGCGCCGCCACCAGAAGCTCATCGAGGAGTCGCCGTCACCTGCGCTCACCGACGAGCAGCGCAGGGTGATGGGCGAGGCCGCGCTGAAGGCGGTGCGCGCCGTCGACTACGTCAACGCGGGCACCGTCGAGTTCCTGCTCGATGAGGACGGCTCGTTCTACTTCATGGAGATGAACACCCGGGTCCAGGTGGAGCATCCCGTGACCGAGGCGGTCACCGGTGTCGACATCATCAAGGAGCAGATCCGCGTCGCAGCCGGCAGGCCACTGCGGCACCCGGACCAGCGCGACATCGTGCAGCGCGGGCACGCGATCGAGTTCCGCATCAACGCAGAGGACCCGGCGCACGGGTTTCGCCCGCATCCGGGCAGGATCGAGGTCTTCAACGTGCCGGGCGGTCTGGGCGTGCGCGTGGACAGCCACGTGTACTCCGGCTATACCGTGCCGCCCACGTACGACTCCCTGATCGCGAAGCTGATCGTGTGGGGCGAGACCCGTTACGAGGCGATCAACCGCGCGCGCAGGGCGCTCGATGAGTTCATCGTCGTGGGCATCCCGACCACGATCCCGTTCCATCAGGCGGCGATCGAGAACGAGTTCTTCCAGCGGGGCGAGGTCTATACTGACTTCGTCGACGCGCACATGAACGGCGGGAGCTTGTAGCGCCTGCTACGGTGCTGCTCGAGAAGGTCCGCCTCCCCGCGAGACGACGAGGAAACGAGAAGCGACATGGCCACCGAACTGAATCTCGAAGGGCTCGACATAGCGCCGGGCGTCGTCGAGACGATGGTGGAGCTCGCAGCCGCCGAGGTCGAGGGCGTGGTCAGCGTGGTGGCATCCCCGCTGGGCAAGCTGTCGAAGTCGCAGAAGCTGACCGAGGTCTCCATCGACGAGGACGGTGACTTCGTGGTCTCACTGCATGTGACAGCGCTGTACGGCCGGCCGCTCAGGCAGCTCGGCGCAGCGCTGCAGGACGCCGTCTCCGACGCGCTCTCGTGCCAGACCGGGCACAGCGCCTCGCAGGTCGATGTCTTCATCGACGCGATCTCCTTCCCCGAGCAGTAGGGGAAGAGGGACCGCACACCGATGCTCGAGCGACGCCGCGCACGTCACCAAGCGCTCCACATCCTGTACCAACGCGAGATCACCGAGCAGGCGGTGAGCCGCATCCTCGCCGAAGGCACCTTCAGCATCGAGGACGGCGAGCCCACGGAGTACGCACGTGACCTGGTGCTCGGCGTGGAGGCGCACCAGTCCCGCATCGACCGTCTACTCGAAGAGACGTCCGAGAACTGGGCCCTTTCCCGCATGCCCCTGGTCGACCGCAACATCCTGCGTCTGGCCGTCTTCGAGATGATCTATCGGGGAGAGGACGTGCCGGATTCGGTCGCGATCAACGAGGCGGTCGAGATGGCGAAGGTCTACGGGGGCGAGGACTCGAGCAAGTTCGTGAACGGTGTCCTGGGCCGGCTCGCAGACGTCGCGATCGCCGGCGGACTTGAGGAGAGCTCCGATGAGTGACGATAGGTCCACGTTCGAGGTGACGCGCACGCGGCTGGAGGACATCGTCGTCCAGGTCCGCCGCAAGGACGTCTCGCTCGAGCAGAGCCTCGATCTGCTGGAAGAAGCGGTCCGCCTCGTCAACCAGTGCAACGACCTCATCGACCAGACCTCGTTCCGCGCCGTGGCGGACGCTGCCGAGGAGACCGTCGCAGAGGCTGCCGAGGCCGGGACCGAGACGATCGCCGGTGACGAGCCCCAGATGGTCGCGGGGGACGAAGGCACAGTCGTCGAGGTGCTCGTCGCCGAGGGAGGCGACGTCGCTGCGGTGGAGTTCGTGGACCTGGACCTCGACGGCGAGGACGACGCCGTGATGATCGTGACCGAGTTCGAGGACGACGAGCGCTCGTAGGGTGTGGGGCTTCTCGGTGGGGTGACGCCGCGTTGACGGTGTTGACACGCTCGTTGCGTCGGCACCGCCGGGGGCATACCGTCAGAAGCGCAAGCTGGGAGCGCGAGGCCTCGCAAGACGCCACACGCTCGTGCCGACAGGTGAGGACGACGCACCGGCCTTGGGCGAAACGATTCTCGACCAGATCTCCAGCCCGGAGGACATCAAGCCGCTGGGTCCCGCGCAACTCGCGCAGCTCGCTTCCGAGATCCGGGAGCGGCTCGTTTCCACCGTGTCGGTCACCGGCGGCCATCTGGCGCCGAACCTCGGGGTCGTGGAACTGACGATCGGGCTCCTCCGCGCGCTCAACCTGCCCGCCGACCGGGTCATCTGGGACGTCGGCCACCAGAGCTACGTCCACAAGCTGCTCACCGGCCGGCGCGAGCGGTTCTCGACCCTGCGCCAGTACGGCGGCGTGTGCGGGTTCCCCAAGCGCAACGAGTCCCCGTACGACACGTTCGACACCGGGCACGCCTCCAACTCGATCTCGGTCGCGCTGGGTCTTGCCAAGGCTCGCGACGCTCGAGGCGGCAACGAGACGATCGTCGCGGTCATCGGGGACGGCTCGCTCACAGGCGGCATGGCGTTCGAGGCTCTCAATCACGCCGGTCACCTCGGAGCGAAGCTCATCGTGGTGCTCAACGACAACGAGATGTCGATCTCGGAGAACGTGGGCGCGCTCGCGAGCTACCTCGCGCGCGTGCGCCTCGACCCTCGCTACACGAGGCTGCGTGACGGCGTCGAGGGCGCGATCTCGAAGGTCCCGGGCATCGGCCGCGGCCTCGTGGAGGTGGGCGAGGCGGCGAAGGAGTCCTTCAAGCAGCTCATCGTGCCCGGCATGTTCTTCGAGGAACTTGGCTGGACCTACGTCGGGCCCATCAACGGCCACGATGTCCAGAAGGTCGAGGACGCCGTGAGGCGGGCGAAGTCCCTCGACGGCCCGATCATCATCCACGCCGTGACCCACAAGGGCCAGGGATACGCGCCCGCGGAGCAGTCGCCGGACACGTTCCACGGCATCGCGCCCTTCGACGTGTCGACCGGCAAGGTCCCGGATTCCACCGGAGCGCCGTCGTTCACCGAGGTGTTCGGCGAGGCGATAGTGTCCGAGGCCGCGCGCGACGAGCGGGTGTGCGCGATCACCGCGGCGATGCCGACCGGGACGGGCCTCGACCGGTTCCGCGACGCTTACCCTGACCGCTTCTACGACGTGGGGATCGCGGAGCAGCATGCGGTGGGACTCGCGGCCGGGCTCGCGCTCGGCGGGCGGCGCCCGGTGGTCGCCGTGTACTCCACCTTCCTGCAGCGTGCCTACGACCAAGTGATCATGGACGTGTGCCTGCAGAACCTGCCGGTCGTCTTCGCGCTCGATCGCGCGGGGCTCGTCGGCGAGGACGGCCCGACGCACCACGGCGTCTTCGACATGAGCTATCTGCGCGCGGTGCCGAACCTGACGCTGTGCGCTCCCGCGGACGAGGCTGAGCTCGTGGACATGCTCCACACCGGGCTTGCGAGCGAGTCGCCCTTCGCGATCCGCTACCCGCGCGGCAAGGGCGCGGGCGTGGCGCTGCCGCGCGAGCCATCGGTGCTGGAAGCGGGGCGCGCGCAGGTCCGCCGCACCGGCACCGACGTGGCCTTGCTCGCCTTCGGGCGGATGGTGGGAGTGGCAGAGCGCGCTTCCCAGTTGCTCATGGAGGCAGGCGTCTCGGCTTCGGTGGTCAACATGCGCTGGGTGAAGCCGCTCGACTTGGAGACGGTGGCTTGGGCAGCCCAGCGGCACGACTTGGTGGTCACCATCGAGGAGAACACCAGCATCGGCGGCGCGGGCTCCGCGGTCCTGGAAGCGCTCGCCGACATGGACATGACCACTTCGGTCATGCACCTGGGCGTGCCCGACTGCTTCGTCACGCACGGCGCGATGGCTCGGCTCCTTTCCGACGTCCGCCTGACGCCCGACGGGGTCCGGGACGCCGTGCTCGGCCGCCTCGAACGAGTGACCGAGACCGAGGGTGAACGCCGTGGCCAGACGCAGAGCCGACACCGCGCTCGTTGATGCCGGGCTGTTCGCCTCGCGCGAGCAGGCCAAGGCAGCGATACTCGCGGGAGATGTGACGCTTGAAGGGGTCGGCCCGGTGCTGAAGGCTGGCGCGGACGTCCCTGACGATGCGGTCTTCTCAGTGGCGGCAGTGCCGCAGTTCGTCTCGCGCGGGGGTGTGAAGCTGGCCGGCGCGCTGGACAAGTTCGGGCTCTCCGTCGAAGGTGTCCAGGCGATCGACGTCGGCGCGTCCACGGGCGGGTTCACGGACTGCCTGCTCCAGCGCGGAGCCTCCTCCGTTACGGCGCTCGACGTAGGCTATGGACAGCTCGCGTGGAAGCTGCGCTGCGACGAACGCGTGACGGTCTTGGAGCGCACCAACATCCGGTCTGTCGACGCCACCGTCGCCGGCGCGCCGTTCGACCTGGCCGTCATCGACGTCTCGTTCATAGGACTTTCGAAGGTCCTGCCTCACGTGCGTCCGCTCCTCCGCCCAGGCGGCGAGGTCGTGTCGCTGGTCAAACCGCAGTTCGAAGCCGGTAAGGGCCGTGTGGGAAAACGGGGAGTGGTCCGCGACGCCGCTGTGCACGCCGATGTCCTCGAGACGGTCACACGGGAGGCGGCAGCAGCGGGGTTCGTGCTCGTCGACCTCGCATGGTCGCCCATCACAGGGCCGGAGGGTAATATCGAGTTCTGGGTGCGGCTGGCGATGTCCGGCGAGCCGGTCCACCCGGACTTCGCGTCGCTCGTGAAGGAAGCGCACGCCGCTGTGGGAGGCAGGTAGGCCGAATGCGGATACAGCTCGTCCCCAACGGTGACAACCCGCTCGCGTGCGAGACGGCGCGCATGCTCGCCGACGCTCTGCCGTCCCACGGCCACGAGGTCGCGATGGCTCCCGACGACGCGAGCGCGTGCGGTATCGAGGCGGTGAGTGGGCCCGCTTCCGCGGCAGGGCTGGTGGTCGCGCTCGGAGGGGACGGAACGGTGTTGCGCGCGGCGCACTCACTCGCCGGCGCGGCCGTGCCGGTCCTCGGAGTGAAGCTCGGCCGCCTTGGCTTCCTGTGCGGCACAGGCGAGATGCAGCCGCTCGATGGCGTGCTTGCGGCGGCGGCGGGGGAGGGACGGATAGAGAGCCGTTCGACGCTGAGCGCCACGCTCGTGGTCGGCGGACGCGAGGCGGGCGTCCACGAGGCGCTGAACGAGGTGTTCGTGGGCCGCGGCGGGACGTTCCGCGCGGTCGACCTTGAGGTGGAGGTGGACGGCGAACGGCTGGCGCGCTGGGTGTGCGACGGCGTGGTGGTCGCGACGCCGACCGGATCGACCGCCTACGCCTTGTCGGCCGGAGGGCCGCTTGTCGCACCCGACGTGCGCGCGATCATCGTCGTGCCGGTGGGGCCGCATTCGCTCGTCGCGCGGCCGTTCGTGCTCGGCGAGGGCTCGCGCGTGGTCCTGACGCTGCCGGACCCTTCGCGCGCGGACGCGAGCGTGCTCGTCGATGGCGACCTGCTGCCGTGCCGCAGTGCGCTCGAATCGGTCGAAGTGAGGATGGGCGCCGACGATGTGCTTCTCGTGCGCCTCGGCGGACGGGGCTTTGCAGCGTCCCTTCGCGACACGTTCCTCCCGGATAGATGATCCTTTCGGAGCTCCACGTCCGCGACCTCGCGCTCATCGAGGAGACCTGGCTCGAACTCGGGCCTGGCATGACGGTGCTCACCGGGGAGACCGGCGCCGGCAAGACGGTGCTCGTGGGGGCGCTGAAGCTCCTCCTCGGTGACCGGGCCGACGCCACGCTCGTGCGCGCGGGTGCTTCCGAGGCGGTCGTCGAAGGACGGTTCGCGGACGACGAAGCCGAACGCACCGCACGCCGGCGAGTCGGATCGGACGGGCGCAGCCGCTGCTACCTCGATGGCGAGATGGCGACCGTGGGCGCGCTTGCCGACGGACTCGGGCCGCTGGTGGACCTGCACGGCCAGCATGACCATCAGGAGCTGCTCAGGACCGGCTCGCACGCTGGGCTGCTCGACCGGTTCGCGGGTGCGGCGCCGCTGCTGGACGCGTACCGGGCGGCGTTTCGCGCGTACGTTGAGGCCGTAGCCGCGCTGAAGCAGCTCCAGTCGGCGCTCGGCGACCGGGACCGGCGCATCGCCGCGCTCGCGGCGCTGGTCGAAGAGATAGACCGCGTCGCGCCCGAGCCGGGCGAGGACGAAGCGATCGCACAGCGTCTTCCCCGACTTCGCCATGGTGAGAAGCTCGCCGCGGCGTCTTCGGCGGCCTACAGGGCGCTCACCGACGAGGCAGGTTCGGTCGACCGCCTGAACGAGGCGGAAGGCGCGCTCGCGCACGTCGCCGGCATCGACCCCGTCCTCGACTCGCTCGCCGAGGCGATCGCAGACGTCGACGAGCGTCTGAGCGCTGCTGCCGGCCGTCTGCGCGACTACGGCGAGGGTGTTGACCACGACCCCGTCGCGCTTGAGGTCGCCGAGTCCCGCGCTGCGGCCCTCGCCGTCCTCAAGCGCTCCCACGGCCCCTTGCTTGACGACGTGATCGCGGCGCGCGCAGCCGCTTCCGAAGAGCTGGACACGCTCGGTGAGGGTGAGGCGGGCCTCGACCGCGCTCGCGCGGCGGTGGCGGAGGCAGACGGCGCGCTCGTTGCCGCCGGCGACGCGCTGTCCGCGACGCGCGCCGCTGCCTCCGCCTCGTTCGAGCAGCGGCTCGCCGAGGCCGCCGCCGACCTTGCAATGGCGCATACGCGCTTCGAAGTCGGGCGGACGCCTCTCGCGCGTGAGTCGTGGACATCCGACGGGCCCGAGCGCATCGAGTTCCTGTACGCGCCTGCCGCCGGCGAGCCCGCCCGTCCCCTGGCGCGGATCGCGTCGGGCGGCGAAGTCTCGCGCGTGATGCTCGCGCTCAAGAGCGTACTCGGAGATGCGGACACGGTGCCGGTGCTCGTGTTCGACGAGATCGATGCAGGGATCGGCGGAGCCACCGCTCTGGCCGTGGGCCGGCGGTTGAAATCGCTGGCGGCCGGACGCCAAGTCCTGGTCGTGACGCATCTCGCACAGGTCGCGGCGTTCGCCGATGCGCAGCTGGTGGTCGAGAAGACCGAAGACGCCGGGCGCGCGCACACGAGCGTGCGCCCGGTCGCAGGCGGGGAGCGTGTCTCCGAGATCGCCCGGATGTTGTCCGGCTCCGACACCGACGCGTCGCGCGCCCACGCCGAGGAGCTGCTCGCGTCCGTCCGGACCATCTAGGCGGACGTCGGCCGGGTCAGCTGGCGGAGCGCCCGGTCAGCCGTCCGAGGGCGCGGCGGGCGAGCCCGTCGATGTAGTCGGTCTCCTTCATCCGGACCAGCCGCAGCGCGATGTAGGCCGCTCCGAGACCCGTCGCCGTGCCGACCAGCACGCGGGCCACGTTGGCCCCGGTGCCGGTGCCGAGCCCCGACATCGCGGCCATGGCGCCCCAGGCGACGAGCCCTGCGGCGACCGCGCTGGCCAGTGAGCGCGCCCACCCGTCGAGCACGTGCGCGAACCCGAACCCGCCGATGCGTCTGCGCAGGATGACGAGCAGTACGGTCAGGTGCAGGGCGAAGAACACGGTGTCCGCGAGCGGGATCCCGACGAGCGCGTAGTTGGCGAAGACCCCACCGAACGCGCTCTTCAGCAGGAGCGGCAGCGACCAGTACAGGCCGACCTGGACGAAGGTGAGCGCGAGGTTGGTGAGTGCCGGCGTGCGCGTGTCCTGCATCGAGTAGAACGCGCGCAGCACCAGCATGTAGGCGGCGAAGAAGAACAGCCCGACCGTCCACCCCGCGAGCGAGGCGGTCACGAGCGGGATCGCGTCGGTGGGGAAGCTGCCGAACCGGTACAGGGACACGAGCGGCGTTCCGAGCGCGAGAAGCAGCGCGATGCTCGGCAGCATGAGCAGCGACAACGACCGCAGCCCCGCCGAGAAGTAGCTCTTGAAGCCCGCCCAGTCCTTGCGGTCGGCGGTGTGCGACAGCTCCGGGAACACGGCGGAGAGGTAGCTGACCGCCAGCACGCCGTAGGGAAGCTGGTACCACATCCACGCGTACTGCAGGGCTGCGGAGCCGTCCGGGAGCGTGCTCGTGGCGAACGCGTTGCGGAAGCTGATCCCGACCATGTTCACCGCCACGTACAGGACGAGCCATCCCGCCTTCCGCACCATCTTGCGCAGCGACGGGTCCGCCAGGTCCATCGACCAGCGGAACCGGAAGCCGACCTTCAGCAGCGCGGGCACCTGCGTCACGAACAGGGCGACCACCCCGAGGGTGGTGCCCACGCCGAGCGCTGCGATGGCGAGTTGCGGGTCCGTTCCGCGCAGCGGCAGGTAGAAGCCCAGCAGGACGACGATGACCACCACGTTGTTGAACAGCGGGGCGATCGCCGGGGCGAAGAACTTCCGGTACGAGTTCAGGACTCCGGTCGTCAGAGCGACGAACCCGTAGAAGATGATCTGGACGGCGAAGAAGCGGAACAGCTGCACCGCGACCTCGGTGTCGGCCGCCGACTTCGTGAACGTCTGGGTCCAGACGAAGATCTGCGGGAACAGCGTTCCGATGAGGGCCACGACACCGAGCACGACGAGAATGAGCGAGAACAGCGTGTTCGCCGTCTTGTGCGCCGCTGCCTCACCGTCGCGTCGCATCCGCTCCATGAAGATCGGGATGAACATCGAGGAGAGCACGCCGCCTGCGACAAGCTCGTAGATCATGTTCGGGATGTTATTGGCGATCGTGTACGCGGACGCGATCGGCACCTTGCCGGCGGCTGCCACCGAGACGCCGAGGGCGACCGCCATCGACCAGGTGCGGGCGAAGCCGGTGAGCCGGGAGAGGATCGTCCCCACCGACATGATGGCGGTGGAACGTGCGACCGACGGCGTCGACTCGCTGATGACATGCCTCCCCACGGCGGTATGAAGGGTGCGCGCTCGGATCGGAGCGGCGCTCCGGGCACGATTCTAGACCAGCCGCGCCGCAGTGCGGGCGGACGCGTTCGGGCGTTTCCGAGCTGTGGCGTGAGTTCGGCGCCGATGTGCGGTTCCTCGTCGCACCGGTTCGTATATACTTCGAGTCGGGCACCTCGTTCACCGTGCTCGATCCGTGCGGTGGACGCGCAGCCGGACCGCCCCTGGCAGAACCTATCGTCGCCGAAGCAGGGAAGCGGGACTGGAGTGCGCGTGTCGAGGATATCCGTGAACATCGTCGCCGCCGGCTCGCTGGCGGCGCTTCTCGTTTCCGAGGCGACTTCGATCCGCCGCGTGCCATGCCCCGTATCGACCTTGCTGTCCGCGAAGGGTGATCGCGCGTGATGACGTGGACCGTTCTCGCTCTGCTATCGGCGCTGGTCGCCGTGCTGGTCGGCTGGGCGCTTCCCGCATGGGCGGCGGGCCGGATCGTCGGTCCGGCCGGGGCCGATGCCGAAGCCCCCTCAGACGCGCCCGAGCGCCGGGGCCGTCCGACTCTCGGGCTGGCGTGGCTGGTCTGGGCCATCGGGGTCGCGACGGCTTCGAGCATCGTGGCGCTGCTGATGCTCAAGGCCGACACGCTGGGACTGGTGTTCGGCTGGCAGGAGGCGGAGTGGCGCGCAGCGCTCAACTACTCGCCGTTCGCCAGTGCGGTCGTCGTGGTGCCGTTGCTGCTCGTCGCAGGCGCATTCGCGCTGGGTCTCGTGGATGACACGTTCGCGGGGAGCGGGCCGAGCGGTTGGTTCGCCGGACTGCGGCGCGGGCGGCTCGACGGCCGCGGTATCAAGACGCTGGGGATCGCCGCCTTGGCGTTCGTGACGGCGGGGCCGATCGCCAATGGCATCGGCAGGATCGACTCGACGGTAGCGGACGCCGCTGGGTGGTCTCAGGGCGCGTACCTGATCCTCGCATGGATAGCGGCGGCGCTCGTGGTCGGGCTCGCCGCGAGACTGGTCGACCGGTCCGACATCGAGCCCGGAAGGGCACTCCGGACGTACGCCGTTCTCGCGTTCGTGGGAGCGGGAGTGTCGTGTTGGGGCCTGTGGACCGTCTTTGAGAAGACACTCATGCAGTCGGCGATCAATGCCGGAGTCGCGGGCGCAGACGCCGCTACGGCGGGTCTGCCGATCGGCGGCGAGGCGCTCATCTGGCTGGCCGGCACAGTGGCGTGCGTGCTGGCGCTCGTGTTCGGGCCGATGCTCGCGGTGTGGCGCCACGATCTGGCACGGCGCGCGCGGCTCGGGAGCGCCGGGTCGCTCGCGATGGGCGCGCTGGCGGGCTATCTGCTCGCGCGCAGCGCTCCGTTGTGGCTTCTCGGGGTCTTCACGCTCGTATTGATCGCGCTCAACCTCATGACGCGCAGCGCGACCTCACTGACGGGGGAATACGTCCAGTCTGCAGCATCGGCTGGCGAGAGCGTTGATGCGGAGCACGCGGTGGATGACGGTACGCGGGCAGGCGGGCCCACGGCCGAGGACGACGACGCAAGAAGGGACGATGTGAGCTGAAGGCGATGGCCAAGTACATCTTCGTGACTGGAGGCGTGGTCTCCTCGCTCGGCAAGGGCATCACGGCTGCATCGCTGGGCAGGCTGCTCAAGAGCCGCGGGTTGAAAGTGACGATCCAGAAGCTCGACCCGTACCTCAACGTCGACCCTGGCACCATGAGCCCGTTCCAGCACGGCGAGGTCTTCGTGACCGACGACGGTGGCGAGACCGACCTGGACCTGGGGCACTACGAGCGCTTCATCGACGAGGCGCTCTCGCGCGAGAGCAACGTCACCGCCGGATCCGTGTACCAGACGCTCATCGGCAAGGAGCGCCGCGGCGACTTCCTCGGCGGCACCGTGCAGGTCATCCCGCACGTGACCAACGAGATCAAGGAACGGATCATCCGTCTGGCTGAGAAGACGCAGCCGGACGTCCTCATCACCGAGGTCGGGGGCACCGTCGGCGACATCGAGTCACTGCCGTTCCTCGAGGCGATCCGGCAGCTCAAGAAAGACGTCGGCCGCGAGAACGTCTGCTACATACACGTGACCCTCGTGCCGTACATCGCGGCGTCCTCCGAGCTCAAGACCAAGCCGACGCAGCACTCCGTCAAGGAGCTGCGCAGCATCGGTATCCAGCCGGACTTCATCGTCTGCCGCAGCGACCGTCCGATCGACGCCGGCATCCGCCGCAAGATCGGGCTGTTCTGCGACGTGGACCCCGCCGCGGTCGTCTCCGCCATGGACGCCCGCTCGATCTACGAGGTGCCCGGAAACCTGCGTCAGCAGGGCCTGGACAACATGGTCATCGATCATCTCGGGCTCGAGTGCGGCGAGCCCGACATGAGCAGCTGGGACGGGTTCGTGCGTCACAGCCAGCAGCTCAACGACTCGGTCGACATCGCGCTCGTGGGCAAGTACGTGCAGCTGCCCGACGCATACCTCTCCGTGCACGAGTCGCTCAAGCACGCGGGGATCTTCCACGACCACGAAGTGAACATCCACTGGGTGGACGCCGAGGGCATCACGCCTGAAGAGGTCGATAACCTGCTGTCCGAGATGGACGGGATCCTCGTGCCGGGCGGCTTCGGGATCCGCGGCATCGAAGGCAAGATCCGTGCGGCGTGCTACGCGCGGGAGAACCTCGTGCCGTACTTCGGGATCTGCCTCGGGATGCAGGTCGCGGTCTGCGAGTTCGCGCGCAACATCGCCGGCCTGGCGGGCGCCAACTCCACGGAGTTCGATCCCGCGACGCCTCACCCGGTCATCGACCTTATGCGCGAGCAGAACGATGTCCACGACATGGGCGGCACCATGCGCCTCGGCGCGTATCCGTGCAAGGTCGTCCCGGGCACCAAGGGCTGGGATGCGTACGGCGAGGAAGTCATCTACGAGCGCCATCGTCACCGTTATGAGGTCAGCAACGAGTACCGCCAGCAGCTGACCGACGCCGGCCTCGTCATCTCGGGGATGTCCCCTGACGGCAAGCTCGTCGAGATGGTGGAGCTTCCAGGCCACCCGTGGTTCGTGGGCAACCAGGGCCACCCCGAGTTCAAGAGCCGTCCGACGCGTCCGGCGCCGCTGTTCCGCGACTTCATCGGCGCGGCGGTCGCCTACAAGCACGAGCGGAAGGCGTAACGGGACCATGGGCGACGATCAGACTCTGCGCGTCCTCGACACCTTCCTCGAAGCGGTCCGGATCGACAGCCCTTCGGGTGAGGAGGCTGCTTTCGCACAGTGGTGCGCGGAGCGCCTTCGCGAGGTCGGCTGCACCGTCCGCTTCGACGAGACCGGACCGGCAAGCGGCTCGGACTCCGGCAACCTCATCGCCGAGTTCCCGGGCGATGCGGAAGGCACCGTGGTCGTGTTGTGCGCCCACCTCGACACCGTGATGCCGGGCCGCGGGATCCGCCCGGTCGTCGCTGACGGCGTCGTTCGTTCCTCGGGCGACACGATCCTCGCCTCCGACGACAAGGCCGGCGTGGCAGCGATCATCGAGGCGCTCAGGCGGGTGCGCGAGTCCGGTGCGGTGACCGCTCCGGCACGCGTGATCTTGACCACGGGCGAGGAGATGGGGCTCCAGGGAGCCAAGGCGATCTCACCGAACGACTGTGCCGGAGACGTCTGCCTGGTCCTGGACGCGCACGGCGCGGTCGGCGGGATCGTGGGCGCAGCGCCGACGCAGTACACGTTCCGGGCTGAGTTCACGGGCGTTCCCGCCCATGCGGGCGTCGAGCCTGAGAAGGGCCGTTCGGCGCTCATCATGGCCGCCAAGGCCGTGTGCGCGATGCGGCTCGGGCGCTTGGATGCCGCCACCACGGCCAATGTGGGCGAGATCCGGGGCGGCACGGCGACCAACGTCATCACCGCCTCGTGCGTCATGAGAGGCGAATGCCGGTCGCTCGACCCGCAGGCCGCGGAGTCGGTGCGTCTGGAGATGGATGCCGCGATGCACGCGGCCGCGCTCGAGGGCGGCGGGACCGTCCAGGTCGAGTGGAACCTGGAATACGAGGGCTTCCGGTTCCCGCCCGACGACCCGAGCGTGGAGCTGGTCGCAGGAGCGGTCCGCTCGATCGGCATGACTCCGAGCGTCTTCGAGACCGGCGGTGGGAGCGACGCGAACGTGCTGACGGCGAAGGGGCTCCCATCGATCGTGCTCTCGTGCGGCATGACCGACGTCCACGGCACCGGTGAGTCCATAGAGGTCGCCGACCTCGTGTCGCTCGTCGACCTGCTGGTCACCGTGTTGGCGAGAGCGGTCGTCCGCTAGGCGTGCCGCGGGCCGCACCTCGTCCCGTTGTCCTCGCGAAGGCGAGAGGTACACTGTCGGAGGTCCGACCAGAGGTCGGTTGCAGTCATCGCACAAGCCGCTCAGCGGCGTGCATATCCGTGCCGGGGCCGGGTCGTGAGTGACCGGTCGACTTGTCGAGGAAGGGAAGAGCCCCAGATGATCATCGGTGTGCCCAAGGAGATCAAGAACAACGAGTTCCGCGTCGGCATGACGCCCGGCGGCGTCCGCGAGTTCGTCGCGCATGGCCACTCGGTGCTCGTCGAGAACGCAGCGGGGGAAGGTTCCTCTTTCGCTGACGCCGAGTACGCCACCGCCGGCGCCGAGATCGTCGCCACGGCGGAAGAGGTCTTCGCCCGCGCCGACATGATCGTCAAGGTCAAGGAGCCTCAGCCGGTCGAGATCGCTCGCCTGCGCGAGGGCCAGATCCTCTACACCTATCTGCACCTCGCTCCCGACTTCGAGCAGACCGAGGGCCTCATCGGCTCCGGCGCCGTCTGCATCGCGTACGAGACCGTCGAACTGCCGAACCACTCGTTGCCCTTGCTGGCCCCGATGTCAGAGGTCGCTGGCCGTATGGCCGCGCAGGTCGGCGCCACCTACCTGCAGAAGCCGTTCGGCGGCCGCGGTGTGCTCATGGGCGGTACCCCGGGCGTCGCCCCGGCGCAGGTCGTCGTGCTCGGCGGCGGCGTGGTCGGCACGAATGCCGCATACGTCGCGATGGGCATGGGCGCGCACGTCACGATCATGGACATCAACATCGACCGCCTTCGCTACCTCGACGAGATCTGGGGCAACAGGGTACGCACCCTGTACTCGAGCAAGCACAACATCGAGGAAGCGGTCTATGCGGCCGACCTTGTCATCGGATCGGTGCTGCTCCCGGGCGCCAAGACCCCGTGGCTCGTCACGAAGGACATGCTCCCGAAGATGAAGAGGGGCTCGGTCGTCGTCGACGTCTCCGTCGATCAGGGCGGCTGCATCGAGACCACCCACGCCACGACCCACGCCGACCCGACCTTCTTCGTCGACGGCGTGCTGCACTACGGCGTCGCCAACATGCCGGGCGCGGTGCCCAACACCTCCACCCTGGCGCTCACCAACGCGACGCTGCGTTACGGTCTCGCGATCGCCGACAAGGGCTGGAAGAAGGCCGTTGCCGACGACGCCGCACTCGCCAAGGGCGTCAACGTCGTCGGTGGCAAGGTCACCTACAAGGAGGTCGCGGAAGTGCACGGCCTCGAGTACACGCCGCTGGAGTCGATGCTCGCGTAGGGCATCTCCCGCTGCCTCGTTCAGAGCGGCCGTCCGGGTGATCCCGGGCGGCCGCTCTCGTGCTCTCGTATGTGGGTGCGCTCGGGTGCGCGCAGGTGCGCTCGGGTGCGCGCGGGTGCGCGGTGCGCGATACTGCACGCATGAGCAACAGCAGCGACAGCGCCACTGGCGGAGCGAGCACCGCGGCGAGCCCGGAGGCGTCGATCCAGGAACCGCCGCCATCGCCATTGGCGCCCCTGGTCGACGACTTCCTCAGCTACCTCACCGTCGAGCGCGGCGCGTCGGCGAACACGATCTCGGCCTACCGGGCTGACTTGAAGCGATACACGGTGTTCCTGCGCGAGCGCGGTGTGCCGACGGTGGACGCGGTGACCCGCGACGACGTCGCGGCCTGGATGGGGACCCTTCGCGCGGAGGGTGCCGCGCCCCGCACGATCGAGCGGCGGGTGGCGGCGGTCAAGTCGTTCCATCGCTTCCTGGTGCGCGAGGGCATCACAACGAACCATCCCACTGCGGCGTTGCCGCTCCCGAAGGTCCCGGAACGGTTGCCCGATGTCGTGAGCATCGATGACATCGAGCGGTTCCTGTCGCAGCCTTTCCCGCAGGGCCCGGTGGGGTACCGCGACCGCGCGATGCTCGAGGTGCTGTACGGCTGCGGCATCCGCGTGAGCGAACTGACCGGGCTCGACCTGCGCGACGTCGAACTGGCGGAAGGCTATCTGCGCGTATTCGGCAAGGGCCGGAAGGAACGGGTGACGCCCATCGCGGGCGCGGCCGCTTCCGCCCTGCAGGACTACCTGAGCCACGGCCGGCCCTTCCTCCGCACCAAGCACGGCGCGAGCCGCCAGGACCCGGACGCGGTGTTCCTGAACGTCCGTGGCGGACGTCTCACGCGCGCCACCATCCATGCGCTCGTGCACATGTACGGCGGCCGGGTCGGGCTCGACCTGCACCCGCACACGCTCCGCCATTCCTTCGCGACACACCTGCTCGAGGGTGGCGCGGACCTACGCGCGCTGCAGGAGATGTTGGGGCACGCGGACATCTCGACGACGCAGATCTACACGCATGTGGACCGCTCGCATCTCCGCGAGGAGTACCTGTCGACGCACCCTCGCGCGCGGATCCGGAGCGGGGGCGCTGCCCGACCTCCCGGACGGGTAGACTAGTGCAGAGCGGTGTCTCGCAGGGCCACGAACAGGCACGGGCGATCGCGGAACGGGGCGTCAGGCGGTTGCCCACGCCGAGGGTCCGAAGGGATACCATATGCATAAGGAAGTAACGGCGGTGGATAGGGGAAGGTGGTAGGTGTGAAGAAGAGTCTTCGTTCGGTTCTCGCGCTTGTGATCATGATCTGCATGATGGCCATTGTGGTTGCGGGCTGCACGACTCCGACCACGACTACTACGTCGACCACGACCACGACGCCTACGGCGGTCACGCTGAAGGCCGCGATGGTGACCGACGTCGGCGGTCTCGGCGACAAGTCGTTCAACGACCTGAGCTGGGCGGGCCTCGAGAAGGCCAAGGCCGATCTGGGCGTGGACACGAAGGTCCTCACCTCGAAGGTCATGACCGACTACGAGACGAACCTCACGCAGCTCGCGGGAGCCGGCTACAGCCCGGTCTTCGCAGTTGGCTTCCTCATGCAGGCCGCAGTGAACAAGGTAGCGACCTCGACCCCGGACACGAACTTCGGCGGCATCGACATCGCCCTCGACCCGTGCCCCAGCAACTACGTGGGCCTGACGTTCAAGGAGCAGGAGGCCGGCTATCTCGCCGGTATCGTTGCCGGACTTGCGACCAAGGACACGTTCGACGCCCGTCTGAACACCCAGAACATCATCGGCTTCGTCGGCGGCATGGAGATCCCTCCGGTCGTCCGGTATCAGGCCGGCTTTGTCGCTGGTGCCAAGTCGGTCAATCCGAGCGTCAAGGTCATCTCGCTGTACGCGGGTAAGTTCGACGATCAGGCCAAGGGCAAGGAACTCGGCCTGTCGCTGATCTCGCAGGGCGCGGACGTCGTCTTCGCCGCAGCGGGCCAGACCGGCATCGGCACGTTCAACGCATGCCAGGAGTCCAAGAAGGCGCTGTTCATCGGCGTCGACACCGACCAGTACATGACCCTGACGAACCCCGGTGACACGATCCTGACCTCCGCGGTCAAGCGCATCGACGTCGCGGTGTTCGACGTGGTCAAGAAGGCCCTCGACGGCGCCTTCCCCGGTGGGAAGAACCTGACCTACGGCCTGGTCGAGGACGGCGTGGGCCTCGCCCCGTACCACGATTTCGATGCCAAGGTCCCGCAGGCCATCAAGGACGCGGTCACCAAGGCGATCTCCGACATCAAGGCCGGAACGGTTGTCGTTCCCGAGACCGTCAAGTAAGTCCGTGACGGCGCTCGACGGAACCATCCGTTAGAGGCGATGATGGGGGCGGCCGGTTCTCTCGTGAGGATCCGGTCGCCCCTTTCGCTTGCAAGACAGCTTCGGTATCTGGAGGGGGTACGCCGCGCATGCCGGTTCTCGAACTGCGTGAGATAACCAAGGTCTTCCCGGGAGTCCGCGCCAACGACCGGGTCTCGCTGACGCTCGAACGAGGCGAGATCGTCGCGCTGCTGGGTGAGAACGGGGCCGGCAAGTCGACACTCATGAATGTGGCCTACGGGCTGCTGTCGGCCGACGGCGGCGAGATCCTGGTGGATGGCGCACCCGTCCGCATCAGGAGTCCTCGCGATGCGATCGCCCTGGGCATAGGCATGGTCCACCAGCACTTCATGCTCGTCGAGCCGCTCACCGTGACCGAGAACATCATCCTCGGGCACGAGCCCACGCGTTTCGGCGTGGTGGACCGCAAGGGCGCGCGGAAGCGCGTGGAAGAGCTGTCGCAGCAGTACGGGCTCAAGGTCGAACCCGATGCGGTGGTTCGCGACCTCTCAGTCGGCATGCAACAGCGCGTCGAGATACTCAAGGCCCTGTACCAGGGCGCTCGCATACTGATCCTCGACGAGCCCACCGCCGTCCTCACCCCGCAGGAAGTCCGGGAGTTGTTCCGCGTCATCAGGTCGCTCGTCGACGCGGGGCTGTCGGTCGTCTTGATCACGCACAAGCTCGACGAGGTCATGGGCGCGGCGGACCGGGTCGTAGTCATGCGTGACGGACGCGTGGTAGGGGAGACGACACCGAAGGAGACCGACCAGATCGGGCTCGCGCGCATGATGGTGGGACGTGACGTCGTGCTTCGGATCGACAAGGCCGAGGCCCACCCGACCGAAGTCGTGCTCCGCGTCACCGACCTCGTCGTGAAGAGCCAGCGCGGGCTCGAGTCTCTCAAGGGTGTCTCGCTCGAGGTCCGGGCTGGCGAGATCGTCGGGATCGCGGGTGTCGATGGCAACGGCCAGACGGAGCTCGTCGAGGCGATCGTGGGCCTGCGCCGGGCGAACAGCGGGAAGATCGCGCTGAAGGACCGCGACATCACGCGCGCGTCGACGCGGAAGACGATCGAAGCGGGCGTATCGCATGTCCCCGAAGACCGGCACAGGCGGGGTCTCATACTCGAATTCGACGTGGCGGAGAACCTCATCCTCGGCGACCATCGCCGGATGCCCTTCGCCAGGATGGGCATCACCCGGCCGGGTGCCATCTCGATCACCGCGCGCAAGCGGATCGAGGACTACGACATCCGCACGCCTTCCGAGTACGTGTTGGCGGGTGCGCTTTCGGGCGGCAACCAGCAGAAGGTGGTGCTCGCGCGGGAACTTGGGCGGGAGCCCGAGCTGCTCGTCGCGGCCCAGCCGACCCGCGGCCTCGACGTCGGGGCGATCGAGTTCGTGCACCGCAGGCTCATCGCCGAACGTGACAGCGGGACAGCGATCCTGCTCGTGAGCATGGAGCTGGAGGAGGTCATGTACTTGTCCGACCGCATCCTCGTGATGTACGGGGGCTATGTGGTCGCTGAGTTTGAAGCCGGTGAGGTCGATGCGGAGCGGATCGGCTACTACATGACCGGCGGCAAGCCCACCGAGTCGGCGGCCGAACCGGTCGTGGCGTCGGGGGGTGCGCTGTGAGCGAGAGTCACGAAGCCACCGTCACCGAGTCACGGTGGATGAGCGTTCTGCGGACGATCGGCGTGCCGATCCTGTCGGTCTTGCTCGCAGTGGGGATCGGTTCCCTGATCCTCTTGGCGGGAGGATATGACCCGCTGAAGGCGTACGCGGCACTGTTCCAGGGCGCCTTCGGCGGCCCGATGCGCAAGCCCCTCGACGCGATCGGCGACACGCTGGTGCGCTCGACGCCGCTCATGTTCACAGGCCTCGCGGTCGGCTTCGGCTTCCGCGCGAACCTGTTCAACATCGGCGCCGAGGGCCAGTTCATCCTCGGGTCCCTCGGAGCGGCATGGTTCGGCCTGCTCTTCGCCGGCCTGCCCACCATCGCGAGCATCCCTTTGATCCTGATCGGGGCGGCGCTGTTCGGCGCTGCCTGGGCGTTCATCCCGGCGTTGCTCAAGGCCCGGACCGGAGCGCACGAGGTCATCACGACGATGATGTTCTCGTGGATCGCCCTGTACCTCACCTCGTGGATCATCTCGGGCCCTCTTGCAGAGTCCGCGACGAACAACTTCCAGACCCCGATGCTGTCGTCGGCAGTCTGGCTGCCCACGCTCGACAAGATCATCCCGGGGCTCCCGGCGCTGAAGTACGCGCACGCGGGGCTTCTCGTAGCCATCGCGGCGGCGATCGTCGTCGCACTGCTGCTACGCCGGACGACCCTGGGATACGAGGTGCGGGCGGTCGGGTTCAACCCAACGGCCGCGCAGAACGGCGGCATCTCGATACCTCTGACCACGATCTGGGCCTTGTGCATCTCGGGCGCGCTCGCGGGCATGGCCGGCGCCTCGGAGGTCCTCGGGGTCACGCACCGGATGTACGACCAGGTCTCGGCGGGGGCGGGATACGGCTTCACGGGGATCGCGGTCGCCCTGCTCGGCAGGAAGAACCCGGCCGGGATCATCGTCGCGGCGCTGCTCTTCGGAGCGCTCTCCGCCGGTTCCGGCACGATGCAGCTCTTCGCGAGCGTGCCTGACAAGATCGTCATGATCATCCAGGCGCTGATCATCTTCTTCGTGGGTGCGGAGACGATCGTCAGCTGGTATGTGAAGCGGCGCCAGAGACTCGCGCTCGAGCGAAGGGGGGCCGCCCATGCTGCTGAGTGATTTCTTCACGCCCGACCTGTTCGCGAGCGCGATCCGCATCGCGACACCTCTGGCGCTCGCGGCGATCGGCGGCGCGATCTGCGAGCGCTCGGGTGTCGTGAACATCGCGCTGGAAGGGATCATGCTCGTCGGCGCGTTCGCCGGCGTCGTGATCACGCTCGCGATGGAAGCGAGCAAGGTGCCGTTCCTCGTCGACAACGCGGTCTGGTTCGGAGTTCTTGCCGCCGTTCTCGCGGGTACTGCCCTCTCTGCGATCCACGCGTTCGCGTCGGTGACGCTGCGGATGGACCAGATCGTCTCCGGCACAGCCCTGAACATCCTGGCGCTCGGGCTCACGGGCTTCCTGCTCGAGGTGATCTACGGCCACGCCGGCGCGACCAACAGCGTCGTCCATCAGTTGCAGCCGGTCTTCGACTTCCCGGCGGTGCAGGGCGCGGGGTTCTGGTCGGACGTGTGGTACTGGATCGACCAGCTCGTCTTCAGCTACACGCCGATCGTGTACATGGCGATCATCGCAGCGATCGTCGGTCAGTGGGCGATGTTCCGGACCCGCTGGGGGCTGCGCCTGCGCGCGCTGGGCGAGCATCCGAGGGCGGCCGACACGGTCGGCGTGCGGATCCAGCGCGGCCGGTACATGGCGGTGCTGATGTCCGGAGCCTTGGCTGGCCTCGGCGGGGCGTACCTGAGTCTCGAGCAGAACAGTTCCTTCAGCGAGAACATGACGAGCGGCCGGGGCTTCATCGCTCTCGCGGCGAACATCTTCGGCCGATGGACGCCGATCGGAGGCTACCTCGCGTCCCTGTTGTTCGGGTTCGCGGAGGCGCTCGAGATCAAGATGCAGGGGTTCCGGGACGTCTTCCAGATCCCGACGCAGTTCTTCCTCATGCTGCCCTACGTTTTGACAGTGGTCGTGCTCGCGGGCTTCATGGGCAGGGCGGTCGGTCCGGCGGAAGTCGGGGTGCCGTACGAGAAGGAGTAGCGGAGCGAGCTCCCAGGTCCGCAGCGGACGAGGCTACTCGAGCGGATCGTCCTCTTCGGCGTCCTCTTCCTTCAAGGCCCTGTCCAGCAGCGGCCGAGCGATCAATATCGCGGCGAAGGCCCCGAACACGATCACGTCGAGCACGTCCGGTGTGAAATTCCACCCCCGGAGACCGGACTCCACGACGTAGGCGACGACCGCGACGGTGAGCAGCACGGGCCATGAGAGCCGGAGTCCCGCGGGTCGCAACGATGGACTCATGCGACCGGCCCCTCGGGGCGGTTGTCGGAGGGCGAGGTCGGCGGGGCGGTGGGGTTCGCGACCGGTGCATGCACGGGCCGGCCGCGCCGCATGAGCCGACGCACGATCCACACGATGAGCCAGACCGGCAGGCCCACGAAGACGAGCAGGGCGAGCACCGGCCCGAGCATCACGATCAGATCGTTCATCGTGCCCACGAATGCGCGGAAGGCGTCGGTGAAAGCCTTCGCGATACCCCAGTCCGTGCCGCCGGCCGGGCTGATCAGCGGCGTGGGCTCAGTGAGTTCGATGGTGACCGTGGCCATCGCGGCCTGGCGCTCGAGATAGGCGATCTGCGCCTGCATCGACTCGATGTCGCCCTGGACGCGGGTGAGCTCCTGTTCGATCGCGAGCATGTCGGAGACCTTTGTCGCCTTCGTGAACATCTGGCGCAACCGCGCCTGCTCCGTCTTTAGGTTGCCTATCCGAGCCTGCATGTCGACATGCTGCTGCGTCACGTCGTCGGCGCTCTCCGACTGATACAGCACCGTGCCCAGTTTGGCGGCGTCCGCGATGAACGACTGGTACGTATCAGCGGGCACGCGGACGGTGACGAATGCGCGGAGCGGGACCGATGAGGCCGATGAACCCGACGAAGGGTTCGTGTCGGTCGCAAGCGGATACACCGGCTGGTCGACCGAGGTCGACACCTGCATCGCCGTGATGTCGCCGCGGTCTTGCGTGGTGAGGTCCCGGATCTTGGTGAGCGCGGCCTGCACGTCGGTCGCTTCTATGCGCAGCGTCTTGTTCACGACGACGAGCTTCTGGGTGGCGGGGACGAAAGCGGAGTTCGCGCTGTCCTTGGACGGGGTGGCGGAGGGCACGCTCATCTCGCCGCTCACGCCGGAGTCCGGTATCCCTAGGCTAGGGGCGGCCACGCCCGCGGAACCTGCCGTCGTCGTGCTCTGGTCGGAGGCGCTGCGCGAGCAGCCGTTCGCGAAAGCGACGATCGCGATGGCCGCGAAGATCGCCATGGCCAGCGCCCATGTGCGGTGCCTGGGTCCCTGCATCGTGCTCACGGTCCCTTCGCTTCGGGGCGGCCCGCCGGCCTGTCGCCGCCCACTGAATACTGTCCCCCGAAAACAGCGAACGCCCGTCGCGGGCGCGAGCGGGCGTTCGGCACAGGTGAGCGAAAGGTTGGATCAGTCCTTGTGCTGCTCCTTCTGAGAGCGAGCCGCCTCGGAGCGCTTGAACGCGCGAGCAGCATAGATGCTGCCTGCTATTCCGATCGCACACACGACGAAGAAGGCGAGGATCAAGGTGTTGGTAACCGACATGGCCAGAAACGAGCCAAACACGTCATACATCCGTTCGTTCACCTCCAACGACGCTTGTGCGGACGAGTCCCGTTCGCACTCGATTGTACCGATGACCCACCGCGGCAGCAAGCCGCGGCGGTGCCTTCTGCCCGTTCATTTCGCTGTCAAGGAGCGGTTCCCTGCATGGCCGTCCAAACACCTTCGACGCGGGGTTGCGGGCGACAGTTCACGCGGCGTCGACAGATGGGGCCGCATCGTTCGATCCCGTTCCCGGGATCGGGCCTTGCGAGGGCGGCATTCGCCGGCTTCGAGGCCTATTTGTGTTGCAAAGTGGGATGTGGTGGGATAGAGTGGCATCCAAGGAGAGCGCCGCGGGCGGGCGCCCACCGGAGCGGACGGGACAGCCCACGAAGTGGGCGACATGAGGCGGGGAGTGGCGGGTGTTCCTCGGGGAGTTCCAGCACACGGTCGACGCGAAAGGCAGGGTCTCGCTCCCGCGCAAGCACCGGGACGAGATCGGCTCTCGCGTGGTCGTGACGCAGGGGCTCGACAAGTGCCTCTACGTGTTCTCGCCTGACGGATACCACGACTTCGTCCGCGAGGTCCTCGGGAACAGCAGCCTAGGCCATGAGGCCCGGGCGGTGCAGCGCCATTTCATCGCGGGCGCGTCCGAGGTCGACGTGGACGCGGCAGGACGGATCGCCATCAGCCCCGCGCTGAGGAAGTTCGGCGCGATCTCGCGAGACGTGATCATCGCGGGCGTCGCCGACCATGTCGAGATCTGGGACGTGGAGCGGTGGTCCGCTTACCAGGAGACCAACCTGTCGACCATCGAGGATGCCGCGGACAAGCTCGCTACACGCGGCATCCTCTAGCGACCTTGACAACGGAATACCGGCATACCCCGGTCTTGCTGGCCGAGGTCACGCACCAATTGTCACCGCACCCAGGCTCCATCATCGTCGACGCCACGCTCGGTGGCGGAGGTCACGCCGCAAAGATCGCAGCGGCGATAGCGCCCGATGGTCTCCTCATCGGGATCGACCAGGATGATGCAGCTCTCGCAGCAGCAACCGCACTACGCCTCGGCCAGCAGGCCATATTCCTCAAGGGCAATTTCGGGGACCTCGACCGCCTTCTGACGGAAGCGAAGGTCCCGTACGTCGACGGGTTCCTGTTCGATCTGGGTGTCTCGTCGCCTCAGCTGGACTTCGCCGAGCGCGGCTTCTCGTACCAGACCGACGCTCCGCTCGACATGAGGATGGATCCGAACGCGGGCGGCATCACAGCTGCAGACGTAGTCGATTCGTACCAGGAAGCAGACCTCGCCCGCGTGATACGGGACTACGGGGAAGAACGGTGGGCCTCGCGCATCGCAGCATTCATCGTAGCCGCGCGAGCCCGCCGCCCCGTCGCCACAACGTTCGACCTCGTCGACGTTATCAAGGCCGCCGTACCCGCGGCGGCGCGCAAGGATGGGCCGCACCCGGCCCGGCGCACGTTCCAGGCGCTGCGCATCGAGGTCAACCGCGAGCTGGAAGTCCTCGAGCAGGCGCTCGACGCGGCAGTCAGGTGGCTCGTTCCCGGCGGTCGGATCGTCGTGATCTCGTATCACTCCCTTGAGGACCGTGTCGTGAAGCAGTCGTTCGCGAAGCTGTCGCAGGGCTGTACGTGCCCGCCCGACCTGCCCGTCTGCGTATGTGACGCGAAGCCGGTACTCCGAGTGCTCACCCGCAGGGCGATCACGCCCTCAGCGGACGAAGTGGAGCGCAACCCGAGGTCGCGCAGCGCGAAGCTGCGGGCCGCGGAGAAGATGTAGGCGTCAGCAGGTGAGGCCGTGCCCGCGGGTGCGGCCCCGATGAGAGAGGGGGGTGGCGAGAAGATGGGCATGCCGGCACGCAGGATCGAAGCCAATCCCTTCGAGCATCGCGGCAACCACCTCCGTCTCGTCACGACACCCCCGGCCCCCGCGCCAGCGGGGAAGCGGCCGACGCGAACTGTCAAGCCCAAGACGTCGGCCAAGGCCGTCGCGGCGACCCGTGCGCGCAACCGCGCAGCAGAAGCCAGGGCCAAGGCGGCCTTCATGACCTTCCTCGCCGTCTTCGTCTTCGCCGTGGCACTGGGCAGCGCGCGCGTGACGCTGCTCGTGCAGGCCTCCGAGGCGAGCATCGTCCAGAGCAGGATCCAGGCTGACATCAAGACGCAGCGCGCTGAGGTGGACCAGCTCCAGGTGGACAAGAGCGCACTTTCGACGCCGTCCCGCATCGCCGGGATCGCCTCCACGTCGATGGGCATGGGTGAGCCTGCTGCGGTCCGCTACATCACATTGCCGGACTCGGCCACCACCGCATCTCAGGGCGCAGGCACAGCCACTTCCGCAGCCCCCCAAGACACCATCGGGCGTCTGTTCAGTGCGCTCGTGGAACTCTCAGCGGGCGAGGCCCAGTCCCTGCTCGTCGGCGACGTCGGCCTTGCGGGGTCGCGCTAGCCGATGGCGCCGCGCACCCGACAGGGTGGGGGAACGGGTCGAGGCCCGCGCCGCCACCCTTCAGCGATGAGGTCGCGGTTTCTCGTCGTGCTCATGATCGCCCTTCTCGCGGTCGTCGCCGGTCGTCTCGTCTGGATCCAGGTGGTACAGGCGTCCGAGCTGGCGCAGATGGCACAGCGCCAGCGCACGCGCGACATCGTGCTCCCGGCGCGGCGCGGCTCGATCCTGGACCGTGATGGGCAGGAGCTCGCTGTCACCAATGACGCGAAGACCATCTTCGCGGACCCGCGCGAGATCGTCGACGCGACGGCCACTGCCTCGGCGATAGCCAAGGTCACAGGCGGTTCCGCGAAGGACTACCTTGCGAGGTTCCAGCGCGGAGGGTCGTTCGCCTACATAGAGCGCAAGCTTGACCTGGCAACCGCTGCCGAGCTCATGAAGCTCGACCTCGCCGGCATCTACCAGCAGGACGACTCCCGACGCGCCTATCCGGGCGGGAACCTCGCATGTCAGGTGCTCGGCTTCGTCGGGGTCGATGACAAGGGTCTCGAGGGCATCGAGAAGCAGTACGACAGCACGCTGGCCGGCACTCCCGGCCGCAGCGTGGCCGAACGCGACCGCCAAGGCCGCGTGTTCCCGGGCGGTGTCATCAGCATCCAGGAACCGGTCGACGGCCAGAACGTCTTCCTGACCATCGACAAGGACATCCAGTACAAGGCGCAGGCGGAGCTCGCCGCCGCGGTGAAGCAGTTCGGGGCGAAGGGCGGCTCGGTCATCGTCATGGACCCGACCAATGGCGAGATCCTGGCCATGGCATCGACGCCGTACTTCGATCCGAACGACTACGGATCGGCTTCGGCGAGCGCGAAGAAGAACAAGGCGATCACCGACACCTACGAGCCAGGTTCGACCGCCAAAGCCATGACCGCAGCCGCCTCGATCGACGCCGGCCTGTTCACCCCTTCGAGCATGTTCCACCTGCCGTCGACTCTGAAGATAGGCGGCCGGACCATCCATGAAGCCCACGCCCGCGGCGCGGTCGACTACTCGCTCACACAGATAGTCACGAAGTCCAGCAACGTCGGCGCGGTGAAGATCGGCCAGGCGCTCGGCAAGGTGCGGCTCGCCGACTACTTCGCAAGGTTCGGTCTGAGCCAGCGCACCGGCGTGGACTACCCGGGCGAGGCCAAGGGCTCGATGCCCTCCGTCGACCAGATGTCCGCCTCGAGCATGGGCAACCTGCCGTTCGGGCAGGGGCTGTCGGTGACTCCGCTGCAGCTCGCGCGTGCCCTGAGCGCCATAGCAAACGGAGGCACGCTGGTCACGCCGCACTTCCTGTACCAGCAGGCGTCGGTCCCCGCGACGTTCCCCGCGTACCCCGAGCCGATCATCTCGAAAGAGGCGGCATCCGACACGGTCCGCATGCTCACCGACGTGGTCCGCGACGGTACCGGCACCGCGGCCAAGGTCCGCGGCTACGAAGTCGCGGGCAAGACCGGTACCGCCCAGATCGCCAGGCCGGACGGCCGGGGCTACATGGGCGGCGGCGCCTATATAGCGTCGTTCGCGGGGTTCCTACCGGCCGGCGCACCGAAGGTGCTCATCGTCATCACCATCGACCGTCCTTCGAGCGGACTCTTCGGCGGCACCGTGGCGGCGCCGGCGTTCTCGCGGCTGGCGACCTTCTGTGTGGCTCACCTCCGGATCGCTCCCGCCGCTTCCGTGGGATCGCTGATGACGAACGCGACGACCGGGGGAGCTGCGGGTAACGGTCCCGGTACGGGCGCGACGGATGAGTCCTCGACGGTGCTAGAGTCGAACACCCCAGGTCAGTGAGGACGATGGACGCCGTGCGCCTTGCCGAGATACTCGACGACATCACGCGCGACGCCGCCGAGCCCGACGTAGCCATCAGCGGCATCGCCTACAACTCCCGGTCGGTGCGACCGGGAGACGCTTTCTTCTGCATCGCCGGCTTCGAGCGTGACGGGCACGATTTCGCCGCCGACGCCGAGGCACGCGGCGCGTGCGCGATCGTTGCGGAGCGCGCTGTGCCGGGAGTCCGGATACCAGTGGTGATCGTCCCGGACACGCGTCGGGCCTTGGCGGTGGCGTCGTCCCGCTTCTTCGGACACCCCTCCTCGGACATGCGCGTCGTCGGGATCACGGGGACGAACGGCAAGACGACCACGACCTACGTGCTCGACTCGGTGCTGCGCGCGGCCGGCTTCCTCACGGGGGTCATCGGGACGATCGAGACCCGTATCGGCGGTGCGCGTGAGCCGGCCTCTCGGACCACCCCGGAGTCGCGCGACCTGCAGGAGACGCTGTCGCGGATGCGGGTCGCGTGTGTGACCGCCGTGTCGATGGAGGTCTCCTCCCACGCGGTCGACCTGCATCGCGTGGACGGGGTCGAGTTCGCCGTCGTCGCCTTCACGAACCTGTCGCAGGACCACCTGGACTACCACGCGACGATGGAGGAGTACTTCAGCGTCAAGGCCCGTTTCATGGGCTGCGTGCCTATCGAGCGCCGTGTGGTCAACGTCGACGACGACCACGGAGTCCTCATCGCGGACACTCTCGGGGCCCACTGGCAGGTCGGGACGTCGGCTCGGGCCAACGTGCGCGGCCAGGACATCGTCATGCAGGCCGCGTGCTGCCGCTTCCGGCTGATCACTCCGGAGGGCGAGGCCCACGTCGTGCTGCCGCTCGCGGGCGCCTTCAACGTCTCGAACGCTCTGGTCGCCGCAGGGTGCGGGCTGGCCCTCGGGCTGCCGCTGCAGACGATAGTGGCGGGCCTGGAGAACGCGCCGCAGGTTCCTGGTCGTCTCGAACGCATCGACGAAGGGCAGGACTTCGCGGTCCTGGTCGACTACGCCCACACCCCGGACGGTCTGGCGAACGCGATAGCCGCGGTCCGCGATGCGACGAGGGGCCGCGTCATCACCGTGTTCGGCTGCGGCGGCGATCGGGATCCCGACAAGCGCGCCTTGATGGGCCAGGTGGCGGGTTCGTCCTCCGATATCGTGGTGCTGACGAGTGACAATCCGCGAAGCGAGGACCCGGTCGGCATCATCCTGCAGGTGGAGGACGGACTCGACGGGACCGCAGCACGCCGCTATGTCGAGGTGGACCGGCGCGCCGCCATCGCCTTCGCGCTGAGCCTCGCCGTGTCCGACGACACCGTGCTCGTCGCGGGTAAAGGACACGAGGACTACCAGATATTCGCCGACCGGACGATCCACTTCGACGATCGCGAGATCGCACGAGAGGAGCTGAGGCGGTCATGGTGACGATGCCGGCTGCCTACCTCGCCGAGATCGTGGGCGGTGAGGTCGTGGCGGGCCCACCCGAGGCAGTCCTTCGTGGAGCGGAGATCGATTCGCGCCAGCTCGTCCCCGGGATGGCGTTCTTCGCGCTGCCGGGCGAACGTACCGATGGGCACGCACACGTCGAGGCGGCGGCTCGTGCGGGCGCGCGTGTGGTCGTCGTCTCCAGGTTCGACGAGTCCATTGCGCCGCAATTGGGCAAGCCCGGCACGCCGCAGATCGCCGTCGTCCTGGTGCCGGATGTCGCCGAGGCGCTCCGAGCGCTTGCGGTCCATCACCGGGGAACCCTGCGCTGCACCGTCGTGGGGATCACCGGGTCCACAGGGAAGACGAGCACGAAGGACTTCCTGGTCGCCGCACTGGGTGAGGGCTGTTCATGTGTGGCGACGGTCGGGAATCGCAACAACGAGCTCGGAGTGCCGCTCACGGTGTTCCGCGCCGGCCCCAGGACAGACGTGTTGATCGTCGAGATGGGGATGCGCGGCGAAGGCCAGATCGCGCGCCTGTGCGAGATCGCGCGTCCCTCGGTCGGGATCGTGACGAACATCGGCCAGACACACATGGAACTTCTTGGCTCGGAGGACGCGATCGCGCGCGCGAAGGGCGAGCTGGTGGAGTGCGTTCCGGCTGACGGCCGGGTCTTCCTGAACGGGGACGACGTCTGGTCGCGCTCGTTGGCGGAGCGCGCTTCAGCACCGATCACGTGGTACGGGATGGGGGAGGCCGCGGACGTGCGCGCCAGCGACGTTTCGGTGGATGATCTGGGGAGGCCGTCCTTCACGCTCTCCGCGGGCGGGGAGGACTGCCGGGTCACCTTGCCGGTCCCCGGGCGGCATCATGCGTACACCTCGGCGGCAGCCGCGGCAACCGCGCTGTACCTGGGCGTCTCCTTGGAGCAGATCGCGTCGCGGCTGGCGGATGTGCGGGTCAGTGGCATGCGCATGCAGGTGTTCGTCGCGGCGAACGGCGTTACCGTCATCAACGACGCCTACAATGCGAGCCCGACTTCGATGCGCGCCGCGGTCGCCACTCTAGCGGACATGACCTCGCACGGCGCGCGCATCGCGGTGCTCGGTGACATGGCCGAGCTGGGGTCGCTCACGGAGCTCGCGCACTTCCGTCTCGGCGAAGAGATCGCCAGGTCAGGGATCGAGACGCTCGTGACCGCGGGACCGAGGGCCTCGCGCATCGCCGAAGGCGCTCTCGCAGCCGGCATGCCTGATCGTTCGGTCCGGCCGTGCGCCAACGTCGATGAGGCCTCGGAAGTCCTCGACGACCTGCTTCGCGCGGGGGATATCGTCCTGGTGAAAGCGTCCCGCTCGATGGGTCTCGAGCGGATCGTCGAGAGGATACTGGCGACAGATGCCTAGCATCAGCTTCCTCCAGTTCGATCGCTATCCGACGTACCAGGTGTTCATGGTCATCGTGATGGCGGTCGCCGCCGCGGTGCTGCTGTTGCCGTTGTGGATCCGCCTCGTGCGGTATCGGAACATCGGCCAGCAGGTCCGGGCAGACGGCCCGCAGGGGCACCTCGTCAAACAGGGCACGCCGACGATGGGCGGGGTCCTTATCATGCTCGTCGTCACCGCGGTGTTCCTCGCGATCGGGCACGCTGACCCGCCCAGCCTTCTCGCCCTCGGGGCGATGCTCGCCTGCGGCGTGCTCGGCTTCGTGGACGACTACGCGAAGGTCATAAAGGAGAGGTCGCTCGGCCTGACAGCCCTGACCAAGATCGTCTGGCAGGTGGCGATCTCTCTGACGATCGGCCTGGTGGCGGTCAACTGGGTGGGCGTGAGCGCGAAGGTCGACCTGCCTTTGCTCGGGCTCGGCATGGATCTTGGCATCTTGAGCAGCACGTTCGCCGTCGCCGGTCACATGATCGTGGTCCCGTGGCTCTACCTGCTGCTCGTTTGCTTCATGGTCGTCGGGTTCAGCAACACCGTGAATCTGACCGACGGCCTCGACGGTCTTGCTGCTGGCACCGTCACGATCGTCATGTTCGCGTTCGCAGCCATCGCGTTCCGCCAGAACCACCTGCCCGTTGCGCTCGTGGCTGCGGCGGTCGCTGGTGCGTGCATCGGCTTCCTCTGGTACAACAGCTATCCCGCCGACATCTTCATGGGGGACACCGGCTCGCTCGGATTGGGGGCGGTCATCGCCACGCTGGCGATCGTCACCAAGACGGAACTGCTCTCCGTGCTGATCGGCGGCATCTACGTGATAGAGGGACTGTCGGTCATCCTGCAGGTCGCCTCGTTCAAGCTCACGGGGAAGCGCATCTTCCGCATGGCGCCGATACACCACCATTTCGAGATGAAGGGCTGGAGCGAGACCAAGATCATGGTGCGCTTCTGGATCGTCACTGGCGTCTTCGCCGGCGCCGGATTCGCCCTCTACTTCCTCTCCCAGCTCCAGGTCGGTTCCTGACGTGCCGAACCTGAGCGGACGTGTCGCGATACTCGGCCTCGGCCGTTCCGGCGAGGCCGTCGTCGACTGGGCGCTCGGCAGGCCCGGCTGTGTGCCCGGTGACGTCGAGGTGTACGTGGAGCATGACACTCCAGCGCTGCGATCGACCGCTGAAGGCATGCGCGCGCGCGGCGTGGGCGTGTCGCTCGGTGCGTCCGATCTCGGCGGGCAGGCACCCGACCTGATCGTCGCGTCTCCAGGCATCGCTCCACACAGGCCCCTGATGGTCGCAGCGCGAGAGAGCGGCTCACCCGTGATCTCCGAGCTGGAGCTCGCATACCTCGTCGGTCGCGCCCCGTTCATCGCCGTCACCGGCACGAACGGCAAGACCACGACGACCGCGTTGATCGCCCATCTGCTGGTCACGGCCGGCATTGACGCGCGGCCCGCCGGCAACATAGGCCAGCCGGCGTTGGGTGTCGCGCGCGACGTCCCCGTCGACGGAGTCGTGGTGGGGGAGTGTTCTTCGTTCCAGCTCGCGCTCACCGCGGAGTTCCATCCGCGGGTCGCCGTGCTCCTCAACATCACTCCGGATCACATCGATTGGCACGGTTCGTTCGAGAGGTACGCGGCGGACAAGCTTCGCATCTTCGCGAACCAGGGTCCCGGCGATACAGCGGTGGTGGACGTCGACGACCCTGAGTCCGCTTCGGTTGCCTCGACACTGGCCCTGGGCAAGGCGCTGTTGCTGCGCGTGAGCGTCTGCGACGGCGGCGAGGCTCGTGTGGAGGATGGTGAGCTGGTCGTCGACACCGGAAGCGGCCCTCAGCGCCTGGTGCGCCCGGACGAACTGCAGATCCGCGGCGCGCACAACGTGTCGAACGCGCTGTCGGCGGCGGCCGCAGCCCTTGCTTTCGGGGCACACATCGACGCGGTCCGCGAGGGGCTGCGCACCTTCGCACCGATCGAGCACCGTCTCGAGCCGGTGGCCACGGTCGGCGGTGTGCTGTTCGTGAACGACTCCAAGGCGACGAACCCCGACGCGGTGCTGAAGGCGCTCACCGCCTTCGACGAGCGCCCCCTGATCGTGATGCTCGGAGGGCGCAACAAGGGCAACGACTTCGATGGGCTCGCTCGTGCGTGCAAGAGGCAGGCGAGACTGTGCGTGTTGTACGGAGAGGCGCGCGGCGAGCTCGTGGCCTCGTTCGAACGCGTCGGGGCCGCCTTCCGGATCGCGGACGGGATGCTGGATGCGCTCGCTGAGGCGGCAGGCCTCGCGCGCGAGGGTGACGTCGTCCTCTTGTCTCCCGCGTGCGCCAGCTTCGACGAGTTCGCGGACTTCCAGGATCGAGGCCGCAGGTTCGCGGCCGCGGTCGGCGCTATCGCAGGCGGGCCGCGATGACGACCAGCGATGCGCAGCCGCAGTCAGGGGCGAAGTATCTGCTCCTCGGCACGACTGTCTTCCTGGCGCTGGGCGGGCTGCTGATGATCTTCTCGGCATCGGCTGTCACGGACTTCATCAGCAGCGGGAACAGCTACGACCACGTGATGCATCAAGCCGTGTTCCTCGTCATCGGGATCATCGGACTGGCCTTCTGCTCACGCTTGTCCCAGGGGCTCATCCGAAGGACAGGATGGTGGATCCTGCTGGTCTCGGATGCCGCGCTCGTGTATGTCCTGGTCTCGGGTGTCGGGAAGTGGGGGGCGGTCCGCTGGATCGACCTCGGCTTCACGACCCTGCAGCCGTCGGAGTTCGCGAAGCTCGGATGCGTGCTGGTCTGTGCCGGGATCATGGCGGACCGGGCGAAGCACCCCGGCAGTCCGTGGAAGGACGACCTCCTCAAGGTGCTGCTGGCGGCGGGGATCCCGTTCGGGCTTGTCATGTTGCAGCCGGACATGGGAACGGCGATGTCGATCGTCGCGGCGGTGTTCGTGGTGCTGGTCCTCGGCGGGTTGCCAGGATGGATGATCGCCGCCTCGGGCGCGGTGGCGGGCGTGAGCATACCCGCACTCATCTTCGCGAAGGGGTACCGCGCGGCACGCTTCCTGAGCTTCCTCGACCCGACCTCCGATCCGCAGGGGGCCGGGTATCAGATACTGCAGGCCCGCATCGCGTTCGGGTCCGGGGGCCTGTTCGGACTGGGCTTGGGGATGTCGCGCCAGAAGATCGGCTACCTGCCCGCCGCGCACACCGACTTCATCTTCGCCATCATCGGCGAGGAACTCGGGCTTCTCGGCAGCGCAGCCGTTGTGATCGCGTTCGGGCTCTTCTGCTACGCCGGCATCAAGCTCGCGTTGTCCGTGAAGGATCCCTATGCGCGTCTGGTGTCGGGGGGCCTGACCGCGATGATCGTGACACAGGCGATCATCAACATGTCGTCGGTTACAGGCCTGATGCCGGTCATCGGTGTGCCACTGCCACTGGTCAGCTATGGTGGTTCTTCACTCGTGTTCACGCTCGGCTGCATCGGACTCATCCTCGCCACAACCTCCGGACGGACACGGGCGCGCGCGTCGTCCAGCGGTCGCGCGCAGTGAAACGGATCCGAGAGGAAGACACATGCGCGTACTGGTGAGCGGGGGAGGCACGGCCGGGCACATCTACCCGGCGCTGTCCGTCGCCCGCGTTCTCGCCGGTGACGAGCACGAGGACGTGGTGTTCGTCGGTGCGCCGCACAGCCTCGAGGAGCGCCTCGCGACCGAGGCCGGTTTCGAGTTCATCCCCGTCCGCGTGAGCGGCTGGGACCGTGCGAGACCCGTCTCGTTGCTGACGGGTGGGTTCACGACTCTGGCGTCAGTGTCCCGCTGCGTGCGTCTCCTGCGCCGCGAGCGGGCGGACGTGGTCATCGGGTTCGGCGGTTACGTGTCGCTGCCGCTCGGTCTCGCCGCGGCGCTGACGCGCATCCCACTCGTGCTGCACGAGCAGAACGCAGTGCCGGGGGTCGCGAACCGCATGTTGGCTCGCTGGGCGCGATCCGTCTGTTTGACCTACGACTCATCGGCGGCGACGCTGAGGACGTCGGGGAGCACGATCGTCACGGGCAACCCTGTGCGTGAGGCTGTCCTCGAGGCTGACGGCGCGAGGGGACGTGATGCTTTCGGCATCGCACCCGGCGATCTCGTGCTCCTGGTGTTCGGCGGCAGCCGCGGCGCGCGACATCTCAACGAGGCTTTGATAAACCTCTACCCGAGGCTTAGGGAACTTGGACATCTGCAGGTGGTGCAGATAGCGGGTCCCAAAGAAGCCGCAACGGTGCGCGCGGGATTGGCTCGGATCTCGGGCGACGCGCCTGTCTGGTGGAAGATAGAGGAGTACGTCGACGGCATGGGCGACCTGCTGGCCGCGGCGGATCTCGTGGTCTGCCGCTCGGGAGCGACGACGCTGGCCGAGCTTTCCGCAATCGGGCGGGCGTCGGTGTTGGTGCCTTACCCGTACGCGACCGACGATCACCAGACGCGCAACGCGGAGCCGTTCATCGAGGTCGACGCGGCGGAGGTGGTCGCGGACTCAGGCCTGGACGGGTCCGAGTTCGGCCGGATCGTGATCTCGTTGCTGGAGGACCCGCAGCGGCGCGCTATCATGGCCGCCGTTGCCCGGACGCTCGGACGCCGGGACGCCGCACGGGCGGTGGCGGAAGTCGCACTCGCAGCAGTCGGCGGCGCACTTGCATCGCACGACGACAAGAGAGGCGGACAGTGAGCTCCGCGTACGCACATTTCATCGGGATCGGTGGAGCCGGCATGAGCGGGCTCGCCCGTGTCCTGCACGAGCGCGGTCAGGTCGTGACCGGATCGGACATGCGGCACTCGCGCTACGCGGCCGCGCTGGCCGACATGGGCGTGCCCGTGGCGATCGGCCACGACGCCGCGAACCTCGGTGACCCGGAGATCGTCGTCGTCTCTTCCGCCATACCCGAGAGCAATCCCGAGTTGGCAGAGGCGCGCATGAGAGGGCTGACCGTCTGGCCGAGGGCCCGCATGCTGGCCGCGCTCGCCGGCGACCAGCTGACCGTCGCGGTCGCCGGCACCCATGGGAAGACGTCGACGAGCGCGATGGCTGCGGCGGCCTTCATCGCTGCGGGCGAGGACCCGACGTTCCTGATCGGGGGCGAGCTGACGGGGTTGGGCGGCAACGCGCGGTGCGGATCCGGCCGCTACTACGTGGTCGAGGCGGACGAGTCGGACGGCTCATTCCTGCTACTGGACCCGTATTGCGCGATCGTGACGAACGTGGAAGCCGATCATCTCGACCACTACGGCTCGTTCGAGGAGATCGTCGAGACGTTCACGCGGTTCCTCGCGCGCGTGCACCCCGACGGCGTGGCGGTGCTCTGTGCGGACGACCCGGTGCTTCGGCGCCTTGCCGCCGTTCTCGAACGGCGCGTCGTGACCTACGGTCGCGCGGCCGATGCCGACGTTAGGCTCGTCTCGTTCGATCCCACGGAGTCGGGCAGCGCGTTCATGGTGGGGCTGCCCGATGGGCGTGAGATCGCGTGCGCGGTCTGCACGCCGGGCGAGCACATGGCCCTGAACGCGACCGCGGTGCTCGCGGCCGCTTGGGCGCTCGGAGTCGACCTTGAGGCTGCGGCCCACGGGATCGCCGCGTTCGCGGGCGTGAAGCGCAGGTTCGAGGAGATCGGGCGCGTGGCAGGCGTGCGCGTGGTCGACGACTACGCGCACCACCCGACAGAGGTGAAAGCCACGCTCGAGGCAGCGCGCGCCGCTACCGAGGGCAGCGTCTGGGTCGTGTTCCAGCCCCACCGCTTCACACGGACGGCGGCCCTCTCCCGCGAGTTCGGAGAGGCGTTCGGAGCGGCCGACCGTGTGGTCCTTCTCGATGTCTACAGCGCCGGAGAGGCGCCCGTGCCCGGCGTCTCGGGCAAGACCGTCGTCGACGCGCTCTTGCGCTCGCACCCGCGCACCCGGCTCGCCTACTTCCCGCATCGCTCGGCGACAGCCTCATACGTCGCCGGGCGCGCCCGTCCTGGTGACCTCGTGCTGACGATGGGCGCGGGCGACGTGACAGCCCTGGCTCCGGAGATCGTGCGCGCATTGAGCGAGCGCGTGGCGTCGGGAGGTGGCGCGGCATGAGCGTCGCGGATGCCAGGGCGCGCTTGACGGCACAGCTCGTGGGAGAAGTGCGCAAGGGCGAGCCCATGGCCCGGCACACCACGTTTCGGATCGGCGGCCCGGCGGCGCTCTTCTGTGTCCTCGAGACCGTCCATGACCTCGCACTAGCTCTTCCGATCCTGGAGGAGGAAGGCGTCGAGTGGACGGTGGTCGGCAAGGGCAGCGACCTTCTCGTCTCGGACGAGGGGTACCCCGGCGCGGTCCTCATCCTCGGCCGCGAGTTCAAGCGGCACGCGGTCGAGGGCGGCCTTCTCCGGGCGGGAGCGGGATGCGTGCTCGCGCATCTCGTGCAGGAGGCTTTCAACCGTGGGCTGTTGGGCCTCGAATGGGCTGTCGGGATCCCCGGGACCGTGGGGGGCGCGCTCGTGATGAACGCGGGCACGAAGGAGGGCTGGATCGGTCAGGTCGTCGACACCGTCACCCTCTACGTCCCCGGTGAAGGCTTCGTGCTCGTCCACGGGCGGGACGTCGCGTGGGAGTACCGGCGCAGCGGCCTGGCGGGCCGCGGTATCATCCTCGAGGCATCGATGCGCGTGTCGGAGATCGACCCTCTGCGCATCCGCGCCCGCATGGAGAGAAGCCTCAAGGACCGCAAGGCGACGCAACCGATGGGCCAGCCCAGCGCCGGGAGCGTCTTCATGAACCCGCCGGACGACTCTGCGGGCCGACTGATCGAGAGCGTCGGCCTGAAGGGGACTCGCGAGGGCGGCGCACGCGTTTCCCCGGCGCACGCGAACTTCATCGTCAACGAAGGCGGGGCGAGCGCGGCCGACGTGGTCCGGCTCATCCGCCTCATCCAGGACCGGGTGAAATCGGAGACCGGCACGGAGCTCAGACCGGAGATCAAGTTCCTTGGCCACTTCGAAGAAGCGTGAGACCGTCTTCATATCGACCGCCCAGCGCGATCGGGCGGCTGCACGCCGGACACACACGGACGCAGGCAAGCGGGCGCGCGCTGGTTCCTCGCCCAAGCCGAGAAGCGACGCGCGTGCGCTTGCCGAGGCACGGCGTGCCGAGCGCGACGGCCGCATAGCCGAAAGGCGTCGGATGACCCGGCTACGGGCGCTTGGCGTCTTCGCGATCGTCGCGATCGTCGTCACCGCGTGCGTCTGGGTGTACAACTCGGACCTGTTCAAGATCACCAACGTCGAGGTCGTGGCGACCGAACACGTCTCCAGTGAAGACGTGCTCGCGCTGGCGGCGGTCCCGCCGGACGCGACGCTGCTCCGATTCCCGGCGGACGAGGTCGCGGCCCGGGTCGCGGCCGACCCCTGGGTGGCCTCCGTCATCGTGTCGCGGGTGTTTCCCTCAGGGATGCGCATCCGAGTGACGGAGCGCGTACCGGAGGCCGTGGTCGATGCGGGCAACGCCTTCATGCTCATCGACGCGCAAGGCATGGTCATCGCCACCGCGACCGTCGGCGCCACCGCGACGGTGCCTGTCATCCAGGACGTGCCTGGCCTCGATCTGAAGCCGGGCAGGAAGACCGTTTCCGAGCCGCTCCTGAACGCACTCGCCGTCCTGAACGGGATCAGCCGCGAGCTGGCCGCCATGGTCGTGAGTGTCGATGCGGCCACCGTGGACGGCACGACGCTCACGACGGCGAGCCGGGTCGAGATCGTGATCGGGCAGGCCGATGACGCGCAGAACCCACTTGCGACGAAGGACGCGCTCGCGCGCGGTATTCTCGCGGAGCAGAACGGCAAGGTGGTGGGCATAGACGTGCGGCTGGTCGATCGGCCGACGTCCCATGGCCTGCCCAAGTAGCGCCTCGGGACCGAGCAAGGTACCAGGAGGTCTCATGAACGGTTCGAGGACGGCAACGAGACAGCCGGTGGTGCCAGGGGTGGCGACCCGCGCTCGCGGCGATCATCGCGCTCTCGGTGCTCGCAGCCCCTCCGATCGCTGCCGCGCTGACCCTGGTCGCACCCGCCCCGCTGGCCGGGCCCGCTGAGATAGTGGTGGCGCTCGAGGCGGGGGAGGGAGCCGGGCGGCCACGGATCACGTCACCGGCAAAGGCCCGCATGGTCAGCCCGGTCGCAGCCAAGGCACAGGCCGGAGCTTCCACGGCGACGCTGACGCTGGAGGTCAACGGCACGGTCGTGAGGAGCGTCGCTTGCCATCCCGGTGCGGTCGTCGATCTTGGTTCAGCTCGCCTCGCGAAGGGCGCCAACTCCATCGCCGTGGTCGCCACGAGCCTGAGAGGTGAGACCACCTCGGCCATCAGGCCGGTCGCGCGCTACGAGTGGCCCTACTCGACCTGCATCGTCGTCGACAAGAGCGACTATCGCCTCTACCGGGTCAAAGGGCAGCAGCTGGTCGCCTCGTACAAGATTGCGCACGGCAGGCACAACCGGACCCCGGTCGCCACGTGGAAGATCCTCGCGAAGTACAAGACCGACCCGCACAGCGTCTACGGGCCGCGGAAGATGCGGATGTTCAGGCGCGTGGGCGCCCCCGGGCACTATCGGTACGTCTACACCCGGTACGCCATCCACGGCACCAACCAGCCGTCGAGCATCGGTCACCACGCGAGCCACGGTTGCATACGGGTGTACAGCAGCGACGTGCTCAAGCTGTGGCCCCAGGTCCCGATCGGGACCTACGTGGTGACCCGGCAGTAGCCTGCGGCCGGGTCTGCGCGACCCCGGGACCGGCGTGGTTTCGTGCTCCGGAAGCCTGCGGCGACCATCTCCACGAAATCAGGGGTTGCATCTCGGGTAACCTTTATGCAAAGATTGAGTGTTCTGTCCGTACATTGACCCTGAACTAGAGCCTTATGGTACAGACGCCGGGCATCAGCCCGGCAGAGGGAGGAGAAGCGCAGATGCTCGAGACCGGTGCGAACTATCTGGCGGTGATCAAGGTCGTCGGTATCGGCGGTGGCGGCAGCAACGCCGTGAACCGCATGGTCGAGGCGGGTGTCAAGGGCGTCGAGTTCATCGCGGTGAACACCGACGCGCAGGCGCTCCTGATGTCGGACGCCGACTACAAGGTGCACATCGGCGTCGGGCTGACCAAGGGCCTCGGCGCGGGCGCTGACCCTGACGTGGGCCTGCAGGCGGCCGAGGAGTCGCGTGCCCAGATCAAAGAGGCGCTTCAGGGCGCCGACATGGTGTTCATCACCGCGGGCGAGGGCGGCGGCACCGGCACGGGGGCCGCGCCGATCATCGCCCAGATCGCGAAAGAGGAGATCGGCGCTCTGACCGTCGGCTGCGTCACCCGTCCCTTCGCGTTCGAGGGCAGGAAGCGCGCACTGCAGGCCGACGAAGGCATCAAGCGTCTCCGCGAGCACGTCGACACGCTGATCGTGATCCCGAACGACCGTCTGCTGCAGGTGGCGGAGAAGAAGACGTCGATCCTGGACGCGTTCCGCATCGCGGACGACGTCCTGCGCCAAGGCGCGCAGGGCATCACCGACCTGATCACCGTCCCCGGCCTGATCAACTTGGACTTCGCCGACGTTCGGACGATCATGCAGGACGCCGGGTCCGCTCTCATGGGCATCGGCATCGCGACCGGCGACAACCGCGCCCACGAGGCCGCGAAGGCGGCTATCTCGAGCCCACTGCTCGAGTCCTCGATCGAGGGCGCCGAGGGCGTGCTCCTCTCTATCGCCGGCGGGAGCGACCTGGGACTCTTCGAGGTCAACGAAGCGGCTGAGGTCGTCGCAGCCGCCGCTCATCCCGACGCCAACATCATCTTCGGCGCCGTGATAGATGACTCGATGCTGGATTCGATCCGGGTCACGGTGATCGCGACCGGCTTCGATTCGCGTCGGCGCCAGTCCTCGCTCGCACTCGACGAGGGCGAAGAGTCGGCGCTCCCGACCGCCGCGTCGGTCCCGACGTTCGAGCCGATCACAGAGGACGACGCGGACATCCCGGCGTTCCTTCGCCGGAAGAGCTAGCACTCGCGACCGCCCGTGTTCTGGGGCGGTCGCCTGGATATGAACGTCCGCCCGGCGGATACCGGGTGACGGATACACGGCGGGGTGTCGAGGAACAGGGTCCTCGCCACCCCGCGGTGGGCGTCCCGACGACGTTCGTGGAGCCGGGGCCAACGCGTATCATCGTTGCTGGAATTTCAGCCCCTGCCCGCACCGGCTCTCACGAGGGAAGCCTGCGACGATGCCCGCCCTCAGCACGCGCACGGCCGACGGGATCACCGTGCTCACGGACGACGATCTGCGTTCGGGATCCGGCATCCTCGTGGCCTTTACCGAACGCACCGGCGGTTGCAGTTCGGCGCCGTTCGCCACTCTCAACCTTGCGGCGCACGTCGGTGACGACCCGGACGCCGTCGACGCCAACCGCGCGTCGGCGATGGGCTCGCTCGGGATCGGCGGGGTGCGGGATCGGCTGACGATGGCGCAGCAGGTCCACGGAACCAGCGTCGTCGAGGTGGGGAGCTCGGACGTCGGCGCAGGCGCTTTCGCATCTGGGGGCACCGCCCTCCCGGTCGCGGGGGTCGACGGCCTCGTCACGGTGCTGGAGGCGGTTCCTCTGCTGCTGTGCTTCGCGGATTGTGTGCCGGTCGTCTTGGTCGCCACGGCCCCTCGGCGCGCGGTCGCGGTCGTACACGCGGGATGGCGTGGCGCGCTTGGGGGCATAGCCGCTGAAGGGGCGCGAAGGTTGGCGCTGGCTGCCGGCTGCGACACGTCCGCGATCAGCGCATACGTCGGCCCCCACATCGGTGTCTGCCACTACGAAGTCGACGCCGCGCTGCTGTCGCAATTCGTCGATACGTTTGGTACCATCGTTGCGGCCCAGGGCCGTTTGGACCTGGGCGTCGTCGTGTCAGAGAGCCTGAATGGGGTCGGCGTGCCGATTTCGTCTGTGTGCCGTGCCGGGATATGCACGGCTGAACGGACTGACGCGTTCTTCTCGTACCGCGCCGAAGGCCTCACTGGTCGCCACGGCGCGGTCGCGTGCATCCTTGAGGGCCCGCGATGAGACGCATCGTCGTCGCGCTCGCCGGGACCGCCCTGATGCTGGCGGGTCTGCTGGCACTCTCGGGCTGCGCTGCATCGACGACCGCCTCCACGACGCAGCTCACCGTCACCGGATCCACGACCCTTCTTCCGATCGCCGAGGTCTCTGCGGAGGACTTCATGGCCGCCAACTCCGGCACGCGCGTGCTTGTGTCGGGGGTCGGTTCCTCGGCAGGGATCGAGTCGGTCACCAACGGCACGTGTGACATCGGGACCTCATCGCGGGAGCTGAAACCGGCGGAACTGTCGCTCGGCCTGGTGGACACGCCGGTGGCCCGGGACGCCATCGCTGTCATCGTCAATCCGGGGAACCCGGTCACCTCACTGAACACCTCCCAGGTGGCGGACATCTTCTCCGGCAAGGTGAGGAACTGGAAAGAGGTCGGCGGCCCCGATCTCGAGATCGGTCTCGTCAACCGCGACGAGGCGTCGGGCACCCGGCAGGCGTTCCTGGAACTCGTCATGAAGGGCCGCGACTTCGATCCGACCGCTGCCGTACTGCCGGGCACCGGGCAGGTACGCTCCGTCGTCGCACAGTCGCGGATCGCGGTCGGCTACATCTCGCTCGGGTTCGTCGATTCGTCCGTGAAGGCGATAGTCATCGACGGTGTGGCTCCGACGCCTGCGACGGTGGCTGACAAGTCGTATCCGGTATCCCGTGTGTTGCACTTCCTGACAAAGGGTGAGCCGCAGGGTCTGGCCAAGCAGTTCATCGACTACGTGTTGTCGCCGACGATCCAGGACTCGGTCGTCCCCGACGCGGGCTTCCTTCCGATGAGTGCGGGGGTGAAGTGACGTGGCCGGCGATCCCGATCTGACAGGGCACGACGTCGCTCCCGAGATGTGCGCGGACACCGACGCGGCCCTGCGCGCGCCGGAACCGCCGAAGCAGCCCCCACGGCGCGCGCTGATGAAGATCACGCCCGCCACATACCTCAAGGAAGCCGCGCTCAAGAACCTCTTCCTGCTGTGTGCGTTCGTCGCTGTGGCGGGCGTCGCGCTCATCTTCATATTCGTCGGGATCAAGGGATGGCCGATCTTCGGCAAGGTCGGGCTTCTCAACTTCCTCGGAGGTGCGACGTGGCTGCCGACGCAGGGCCACTTCGGCATCCTTCCGCTGATCGTCAACTCGCTTCTGGCGATGACCGGTGCGCTGATCCTGGGCGGCCCGCTGGCGGTAGGCACCGCGATCTTCCTGTCCGAGGTGGCTTCGCCCCGGGCTCGGGCGATCGTGCGTCCCGCCGTGGAACTGCTGGCGGGCATCCCATCCGTCGTCTACGGGTTCTTCGGGTTGGTCCTGCTCCGCCCGATCATCGCGAGCCTCTTCGGAGGGCTCGGGTTCGGGCTGCTCACCGTGTGGCTGATCCTCGCGGTGATGATCGTTCCGACGATAGCCACGCTGACGGAGGACGCGCTCGGCTCGGTCCCTGAGGGGATCCGCGAGGCGAGCTACTCGATGGGCGCGACCAAGTGGCAGACGATCTGGCGGGTGCTGCTGCCGGCCGCGAAGATCGGCATCATCGACGCGATCATCCTCGGGATGGGCCGGGCGATCGGCGAGACGATGGCGGTCGTCATGGTCGCCGGCAATGCCGGTGTCATCCCTGACGGCATCCTGAAGCCGTTCCTTACGCTGACGACCGTCATAGTCATGGACATGCCGTACGCGTCGGGGGATCACACCACAGCGCTGTTCGGCATCGCGATAGTCCTGTTCATCATCTCGATGCTGTTCGTGGCCGCGATCCGGGTCATCTCGCGCTTCGGCAAGCAGGTGGGGTAGCGATGCAGTCACGCGAACGGGTCAACAAGAGCCTGACGAACGCGATCGCGCTCGGCGTCATCTGGGCGGCGGCCATCGCCACCGTCGGTGCGCTCGGCACGATCCTGCTCTACGTGATCGTCAACGGGATCGGCCAGATCACGCCGACCTTCATCTTCACGTGGCCTCACGGCGTGAACATGGAGGGCGGGATCTGGCCGACGATACAGGCCACCCTCTACGTGACCGCTTTGGCGATGCTGATCACGACTCCCATAGCCGTGCTCGCAGCGGTCTACCTGGCCGAGTACGCGGTCCAGGGCCGACTCGTCCGCACGATCCGGTTTGCCGCTGACTCGCTGGCGAGCGTGCCGTCGATCGTCATGGGACTGTTCGGCCTGTCGTTGTTCGTCGAAGGCCTTGGGATGAAGTTCTCCGTGATCGCGGCGGCGCTCGCGCTCGCGTTCCTCTTGCTCCCGATCATCGTGCGCACGACGGAAGAGGCCATCCGTGCCGTGCCGAAGTACATCCGCTGGGGCTCCTACGGACTTGGCGCCTCCAAGTGGCAGACCGTCTCCAGGATCGTCCTCCCGTCCGCGCTTCCGCGGATCACCACCGGCGTGATACTCGCTGCAGGCCGCGCGGCGGGCGAGACAGCCGTCGTCATCTACACGATGGGGACGATGATCAACGCCCCGGTATCACCGCTGGACCCCGGCCGAACGATGCCGGTTGACCTGATGCTGAAGGCCCAGGAGGGCATCAACCTGCCGTCCGCTTACGGCACGGCGTTGCTGCTCGTGCTCATGGTGCTCGCGTTCAATCTCGTCGCCCGCTTCATCGGGCGCAGGAACAGGAGGATGCAGGGATGAGCGAACGGCTCGCATCGCTGCTGCAGGACCAGGCTTCTGTCGGCACGGGGCGCGACAAGTTCGAGGTGCAGCACCTCAACTTCTTCTACGGCGACTTCAACGCGCTCACCGACATTACGGTGGGTATCGCCGAGCACGCGGTCACGGCCTTCATCGGCCCGTCCGGGTGTGGCAAGTCGACGTTTCTGCGCTGCCTGAACCGGATGAACGATCTCATTCCAGGCACGCGCGTCGAGGGGAAGATCCTGCTCGACGGCCACGAGATCTACGGCCCGGGGGTCGACCCTGTCGACCTTCGCCGCCGCGTGGGCATGATCTTCCAGCAGCCGAACCCTTTCCCGATGTCCATCTACGAGAACGTCGCTTACGGCCCCAAGCTCCACGGAGTCAAGAAGAAGGCGGAGCTCGACGGCATCGTCGAGGAGTCGCTGAAGCGGGCGAACCTGTGGAAAGAGGTCAAGGACATCCTGGGCAGGGGAGGCCTGACGCTCTCCGGTGGGCAGCAGCAGCGCCTGTGCATCGCCCGCGTGCTCGCGGTCGAGCCGGACGTGCTGCTCATGGACGAGCCGTGTTCCGCGATCGACCCGACCTCGGTCCAGAAGGTCGAGGACCTGATGGCCGAGCTCAAGGACCGCATCACGATCGTCATAGTCACGCACAACATGCAGCAGGCGGCCCGCGTGTCCGACTTCACCGCGTTCTTCCTGCAGGAGGTGGCCGGGCAGCCGGCGGAGCTGATCGAGTTCGAGCGCACGGCGGCGCTGTTCACGAGCCCGAAGGACAGACGCACCGAGGACTACATCACGGGCCGGTTCGGATAGGCGTCGCGCCGCCCCCTCGGGTTTCACTTAGGTGCAACCTCATCGGGCGGTGGGTAGGGTAATATGTCGGGATTCCCGGGGGGCGTTGTACGGGCGCGAAGCCGGTGATGCGGGCCGATAGGGGCGCGTGAGAGACGCGTCAAGGAAGGGTGTGGATGTCATGCGCGAGGGCTTCCGGCAAGAGTTGAAGGACCTGAAAGCCGAGGTCGTCGCCATCGGTCGCCGGTGCGCGGAGCAGACCGAGTTGAGCGTGCGCGCCCTCGTCGAGGGTGACGCCGACCTTGCGGAAGCGGTCGTGGACGCTGACGACGAGATCGACGCCCGCACGCTCGCTGTCGAGGAGCACGCGCTCGAAGTCATGGCGACCCAGTTCCCTGTCGCGCGCGACCTGCGCCTTCTGCACTCGCTGACCTACGTGGCGTGGCACATGGAGCGCATGGGCGATCTCGCGGTCAACATCGCGAAAGCTGCGCGCCGCACCGCGGGCCGCAAGGGCCCGCAGACCCTGTACGACCTCATCCAGGCACAGGGCAACCTCGTGCACCGCGTCCTCGACGCGATGCTGGCCGCTCTCGAGAACGCCGACCTGGAGTTGGCGCGAAAGCTTCCCGAGCTCGACGAGCCGATCGACCATCTCTTCAAGCAGTTCTTCCGGGAGCTTGCGCGGCTTCAGAACGAGGACGACATCGAGTGGGCGTCGTCCATGGTCTTGGCGAGCCGCTACCTCGAACGCGTGGCCGACAACGCCGTCGACATCGGCGAGCGCATCCAATACATGCTGACCGGCACGTTCGACTCGGTCGAGCACACCGCCGATACCCCAGCGGTCTAGGAGGTCCTGCGATGAGCGCGATCGCGGAGCGGTACCGCAAGGTGCTCCGCGAGGTCGCCGACGCGGCCGACGTGGCCGGGCGCGATCCCGCTGAAGTGACCTTGGTCGCCGTGACGAAGACGGTCGGCGTGTCGGAGGTCCGTCAGGCCATCGCAGCGGGCATGCACGACTTCGGTGAGAATCGCGCTCCCGAGTTCACCGGCAAGCAGGGGCTGTTCCCGAACGAGCGCTGGCACTTCATCGGCACCCTGCAGACGAACAAGGTCAAGCAGGTCGCAGGTCACGCCGAGTTGATCCACAGCGTCGATTCCTTGGGGTTGCTGCACGCCATCGACCGCCGGGCCCACGAGGCGGGACTCGTGCAGCCGGTCCTGCTCCAGGTGAACGTCTCGGGTGAGCTGTCCAAGCATGGGATGACGTTCGAAGAGGCCGAGGACGCCGCCCGCGCGGCGGCCGGCCTGCCCGGCGTGCTGGTCCGTGGCCTGATGACGATGGCGCCGCTCGGCCGCCCCGAGTCGGCCCGCTGGGTGTTCCGGGAGTGCGCCGACTGGATGGGGCGCCTCGCCTCGATACACTGCGATGCGGTGGAACTCACCGAACTCAGCATGGGGATGTCGAACGATTTCGCCGTCGCCATCGAAGAAGGCGCTACAATCGTTCGGGTAGGTCGGGCCCTGTTCGGCCGGTAGGCGCGCGCATTCGCGCGCGGTGGAGACGTCCAAGGAGACCGTGCGATGGGCTTCATGCACCGCGTCAAAGTCATGCTCGGTCTTGCTGACGAGTTCGACGACGAGTACGAAGACGACTACGGCCCCGCCGAGGAGTATGACGACGAAGAGGAGGCGCCCTCGCGCCCGTACGCGTCGCCCTACGGCACCGAGTCGAACTCGGTGCGGAGGATCAACCGGGAGCCCGATCTCATGCGCGCTCGCGACGCGGCCCCACTTCGTGCCGTGTCGTCGATGAGTGAGAGCGCCGCTTCCAACTCGGGTCCACAGGTCAAGATCCACACCATCGAGCCGAGGGCGTTCTCCGAGGCCCAGGGGATCGCTGACAAGTTCAAAGCGGGCCAGCCCGTGATCATGAATCTCACGGCGACCGAGCCCGAACTGTCCAGGCGCCTGCTCGACTTCGCGTCGGGGCTCACCTATGCGCTCGACGGAGGACTCCAGAAGGTGTCGGACCGCGTGTTCATGCTCACCCCGCACAACGTGGACGTGTCGACCGCGGGCCAGGTGCGCGCTCGCGGCGCAGCCGGGCTCTTCGGCGGGTAGGCGACGCGCGGTGACCGGCGTGACCAGACTCGCGATCGTCGGTGGCGGGCGGATGGGTGAGGCGATCGCCGCCGGCCTGATCCGGGCCGGCGGGCTCGCTCCATCGCAGATCGTGATCGCCGAACCAGACCCGGTCAGGCGGGATCGGCTCAGCGCCGAGCACGGCGTGGCCACGGTCGCCAACGGGACGGACGCGCTTTCGGGGGCGGATGTTGCGATCCTTGCCGTCAAGCCCCAGGTCATCGACTCCGTTCTGGCGCAGCTCGCCGCCTCGACCGGGACGGCGCTCGTAGTGAGCATCGCCGGTGGCGTCACGTGCGCCCGGCTGGAGTCGCACCTTCCCGCAGGCACGCGCGTCATACGGGTCATGCCGAACACGCCCGCGCTCGTCGGCGCGGGGATGAGCATCGTCAGCGGCGGGACCGAGGCCGGTCCCGATGACCTTGCAGTCGTCGAAGGGCTCTTCGGGGCGCTCGGGGACGTGGTGGTGTTGCCGGAGAACCTCCAGGATGCTTGTACGGCGATCTCGGGCTGTGGTCCGGCGTACATGGCGCTCTTCATAGACGCTCTCGCGCGAGCGGGCGTGCGCGAAGGGCTCTCACGGGAACTCGCGGAGCGGTTGGCCCTGCAGACGATGCGCGGGACCGTCGAGCTCATCGAGGCCACAGGGCAGCATCCCGGACAGGTCATCGACGCCGTCTCGAGCCCTGGAGGGTCCACGATAGCGGCGGTCACCGAGCTCGAGTCCAGGGGAGTGCGCGGTGCCATCGCGGCGGCCGTGCGCGCCGCGGTGACCCGTTCCCGGGAACTCGGCCGCTAGGCGATGGCGAGCATCTGGTTCTACGTAGGGCGTCTTGTCACCGTGTACTCCTGGGCGATCCTCGTCTACATAGTGCTGAGCTGGTTCGCTTCGGGCGCGACCGGCGCGCTGCGAGGCGTCTATCGCGGCCTCGCGGCGATCTGCGAGCCCTTCCTCTCGTTGTTCCGGCGTCTCTTGCCGCCTGTGATGGTCGGCTCGGCGGGCCTCGATCTGTCGCCCATAATCGCGTTGTTCGTGTTGCAGCTCCTGGGCAATGTGGTGAGCCGCCTGTAGCCGTTGCGCGGTCTGCTATCGTGCGTATCGAATGGACGGGGAGTCCTCGCGCACGGCTTGGAAAGGAACGACAGGTCATGAAGCTCACGCCTCTCGATATCCACCACAAGGAGTTCCGCAACGCGCTTCGGGGCTACAGCCCCGAGGAGGTCGACGACTTTCTGGACGAGGTGGCCGACGAGTTCGAGCGGCTCTTCAAGGAGAACATCGACCTGAACGAGAAGTTGGATGCCGCGTCCGCCCGCGTTCGCGAGTATGGTGCGCTCGAGCACACGCTGCAGGCCACGCTCGTCTCCGCTCAGACGTCCGCAGAGGACATCAAGTCCCGCGCCGCCGCAGAGGCGGACCGCATGGTCCGCGAGGCCGAGGCCAAGGCGGCCGAGATCATCGGCACCGCACTCAACGACAAGCAACACTCGCAGGCTGAGACGGCCCGTCTCCAGAAGGCCGAGAACGAGTTCCGCGCATCGTTCAAGCGGATGCTCGAGGGCTACCTGAAGGACGTCGCCGACGTCGTCACACCCGCGCCCGTCGTGCCGGCGCCGGTCGTCGCGCCCGAGCCCGTGGAGCCGGTGGCCACCGCGGTCGAGCCCGAGCCTGAGCCCGAGCCTGAACCGGTCGCCTCCGAGGACACCGGTGCGGTCATGTCGCTCACGCTCGGCGAGGTGGGCGAGTCGACCCCTTCCTTCGAGGACGAGATGCCTTCATTGGAGGTCCCGGAGGAGTTCGCGCTTCCGACGCGGGGTCCCGTGGGCGAGCTCGACGACCTCGACATCGAGGAGATCGACTAGGCGCCACCTGTGAGCGCGCGCATCACCGTACGCGCCACCCCCCGTTCCGGCCGCGACTCGATCGAGGCCGGAACGGGGGGTGTCTTCTTGGTCCGGGTGACCGCGCCGCCCGACGAGGGAAGAGCCAACGCCGCGGTGTGCAAGGTGTTCGCTGAAGCCCTCGGAGTGCCGAAGAGCGCGGTCACGGTCGTCCGGGGGCACAGCGCCCGGGTCAAGACCCTGGAGATCGCCGGCATGACCGACGACGAGGCCGCACAGCGCTTGCCGCGTTGACCCTCCCGTGCACGAGAGCTACCCTAGTGACCCATCGTGCGGCTTGCCCGCGCGCCATATGCGAGAACGGCTACGACGAGGACGAGTAGGGGCGTACAAGCCCGTCCGAACAGCGAGCGGGGCAGGTACGGTGGAAGCCCGCGGCGGGAACGCCTTCCGAAGATCACCTCACCAGCCCCGGACCGATACGGCGCAGCGCGCGCCGGGTAGGCTCCGGCGGGGCCCGCACCCCGTTACTCGATGCGGCCGAGTGGCGCGCACGCGACCGATGGGCGGTCGGCGAGGCGCAAGCTGGGTGGTACCGCGGAGTGCTCCGATCCTGAACTCGAGGCGCGCTTCGTCCCGGCGACCGGACGAGGCGCGCCTTTCGCGTGCCTTGGGATGACCGTGGCACGCCCTGACACGAGGAGCCGACGAGCATGGCGGACAAACCCGACTATAAGCAGACGATGAACCTTCCGGTCACCGACTTCCCGATGCGCGCCAACTTGAGCGTGCGCGAGCCGGGCTTCGTCGAACGCTGGGACGAGATGGACATCTACCGTCGCTCGCTCGAGGCGAACCTCGGCAACCCGGTCTTCATCCTCCATGACGGGCCGCCGTACGCCAACGGCCACATCCATATGGGGACCGCGTTCAACAAGGTCTTCAAGGACCTCATCGTGAAGTACAAGACGATGCGTGGGTACTTCTCGCCGTACGTCCCGGGCTGGGACTGCCATGGCCAGCCGATCGAGCATCAGGTCGAGAAGAACCTGGGGCCGGTCAAGATGAAGGAGATGCCGCGGGCCGAGGTGCGCGCGCTGTGCCGGGACTACGCGCTCTCGTTCGTGAAGACCCAGAGCGACGAGTTCCGGCGCCTCGGGGTACGCGGCGACTTCGCGGACCCGTACCTGACGCTCAACCACTCCTACGAGGCGGGGAACGTCCGCATCTTCAAGAAGATGTACGAGCAGGGGCTGATCTACAAGGGAGCGAAGCCGATCCACTGGTGCGTTCGCTGCAAGACGGCTCTGGCTGAGGCTGAGATCGAGTACGGCGATGAGATCTCGGACAGCATCTATGTGAAGTTCGAGTTCACGTCGAGGCCTGAGGGTTGGGCGGAGCGTCCCGAGCCGGTCTCCGTGCTCATCTGGACCACGACACCCTGGACGTTGCCGGCCAACGTCGCCGTCACGCTCGCCGAAGGCGCCGACTATGTGGGCGTGCGTGTCGGCGGCGACATCCTGGTCATGGCGGCCGCGCTCGTCGAGTCGGTGGCGAAGGCGGCCGGCTGGGACGAGTACGAGGTCCTGCCGCGCAAGGTCAAGGGCGCCGCGCTGTCCGGCCTGAGGTACCGCCATCCGATCCTGGACGGTGTGGAGGGCGTCATCATCACCGGCGACCACGTCGAGCTCACGACCGGGAGCGGCGCAGTGCACACCGCACCCGGCCACGGCGAGGACGACTACCTGGTGGGCCGCAAGTTCGGGCTGCCGATGCCCATGCCGGTCGACGACGACGGAAGGTTCGACACCGGCGGAGGCCCGTTCGTGGGCCTGAACGTGAACGAGGCGAATCCGGTCATCATCGACTGGCTTCGTGACCGCGGATCGCTGGTGGCCGCGGGCAAGATCTCGCACAGCTACCCGCACTGCTGGCGGTGCAAGCAGCCGGTCATCTTCCGCGCCACCGAGCAGTGGTTCGTCTCGATGGACCGCGCGAACGAGGGCGTCCGTCCTCTGCGCGACGCTGCGATGGAAGCGATCGGCGAGGTCGAGTGGATCCCCGGCTGGTCGGTGAACCGGATGGCCTCGATGGTGGCCGACCGCCCCGACTGGTGCATCTCGCGGCAGCGCGCGTGGGGGGTCCCGATCCCCGTGTTCACCTGTGCGAAGTGCGGGGAGATCGTGGCGACCCCGGAGACGTTCGACGCGGTCATAGCGCTGTTCGAGAGCGAGGGCGCGGACGCCTGGTTCACGAAGGCTCCCGCAGAGTACCTGCCAGCGGGCACTTCGTGCGCGCGCTGTGGCGGGACCGAGCTGAAGCCCGAGGACGACATCCTCGACGTCTGGTTCGAGTCGGGCGTCTCCCACACGAGCGTGCTCGAAGCGCGCCCCGAGCTGCGGCGCCCTGCCGATCTCTACCTCGAGGGCTCGGACCAGCACCGCGGATGGTTCCAGTCGTCGCTGCTCACGAGCGTGGGCGCGTACGGCGAACCGCCCTTCCGATCGGTGCTCACGCACGGGTTCATCGTCGATGGTGACGGCCGCAAGATGTCGAAGTCGCTCGGCAATACCGTGAGCCCCATCGACGTGGTCGGGAAGTACGGCGCCGACATCATCCGCTTGTGGGCGGCCAGCGCCGATTACGGACAGGACATCTCGGTCTCGGACGAGATCCTCGAGCGCACCAGCGAGGCCTACCGCAGGATCCGCAACACGTTCCGGTTCCTGCTCTCCAACCTGTACGACTACGACCCGGCGGACGCCGTTCCGTTCGAGGACCTCGTTGAGCTCGACCAGTACGCGATGGTCCGCCTCGCCGATCTCGTGCGCGACGTCACCACCGCATACGACGAGTGGCGGTTCCATGCGGTCTATCGCCACGTCTACGAGTACTGCGGCGCTGACTTGTCGTCGTTCTACCTCGACGTGCTCAAGGATCGGCTGTACGCCGAAGCGGCCAGGTCTCCCGAACGTCGCAGCGCACAGACGGTGCTGGCGGCGATCGCGGCTGCGATGGTAAGGATCGTCGCGCCGATTCTGACCTTCACGTCGGAGGAGGTCTGGTTCGCCCTGCCGGAAGCACTGCGTGACGGCGTCCCGTCCGTGCAGCTCGCGGGTTGGCCGTCGATAACGACCGACCCCATCGCAGCGGACCTGCGCTCGGCTTACGGAACGGTCCTCGAGGTGCGCGAGGTGGTGACAAAGGCCCTCGAAGACGCTCGCAACGCGGGCGTGATCGGCAAGAGCCAGGAGGCGTCCGTCGCCATCACAGCGTCCCCGGAGGTGATCGAGTCGCTGCAGGCCCGTCCTGACTTGGCCGACCTGTTCATCGTGGGCGAAGTCTCACTGTCGAGCGAAGCGGGCGGCACGCAGGTCAGCATCTCTCGCGCGGCGGGCGAGAAGTGCCCCCGCTGCTGGAACATCAGAACCGACATCGGCTCCAACGCGGCCCATCCCGAGGTCTGTGCGCGGTGCGCGAAGGTGCTCGAGCGCTGAGGGAGCCTTCCGCTCGGTGGTATCATCAGCACGTAGCCGCGACCCCCGCAAGCTGCGGGGGTCGCTGACATGCACCGTCTGAACGGCACCCCTGTGACGCGTGGACCCGCTGGAGCACGGAGGACGACCATCATGGACGCGTCAGCACTCAGTGAGATCACCGCCGCGCTGCTTGCCGAGCGCGCGCGGCTGGCGCACGAGATCACCGACCTCGAGCGTGAGAGCTCAGTGACGCAGTCGGAGACCTCCGGCGAGAACGCCTACCGCGACCACATGGCCGATCAGGGGACTGCCACGTTCGGCAAGGAGCTCGACATGACGCTCGAGGGCAACGCCCACGAGCTGTACGAGGACGTACTCTCGGCGCTCGCGCGCATCGATGCCGGTACGTTCGGGACCTGCGTCCGCTGCGGCGCCGACATACAGGTCGACAGACTGCGCGCGATGCCCGCGGCAGAACTCTGCATCTCGTGCAAAGAGTGGGAGGAATCCCGCTAGTGCGACGTGGTCCCGCCGTCACCGCGGCGATTGCAGCCGTGGTCGTGGCGGTCGATCAGGCCGCCAAGTTCGCCGTTCGCAACACTCTGCCTACGCCGGGGTCGTCGGTCCCCGTCCTGGGTGACTTGGTCAGACTCACCTTCACGCGGAACGAGGGCGCTGCCTACGGCCTGCTTTCCGGGGGGCGCATCTGGTTCATCCTCGTCTCGGTCGTGGCCGTCTGCGTCATCGCCGGCTACCTGATCCGAAGGCGGCCGCAGAAGCTGTGGCTCATCGTCGCGCTCGGCCTCGTCGCGGGTGGCGCCATCGGGAACCTGATCGACCGCGCCTGGTTCGGATGGGTGACCGACTTCATACAGGTCCCGTTCGACTTCCCCGTCTTCAACGTGGCCGACTCGTCGGTCGTCGTCGGCGTCGCCATGCTCGTGTGGTGGCTCCTCTTCGGGCCAGCGCCCGTGGTCACCCCCACTCCGTCGATCGCAGCGGAAGGGTCGTCGTCCGATGGCCCCGCCGAGGAGGCCTAGATGGCGCGACCGACCGATGGCACGGTCAGCCACACCGTGCGCGCCGACGAGGCGGGCGCGCGTGTCGACGTGCTGATCGCGGAGACCGGCCTGCTCCCGAGCCGGGCGTTCGCTCAGAAGCTGATCGAGCGCAACTGCGTCCGCGTCAACGGCCAGACCGTCACCAAGCGCTACAAGCCGTGCAGCGGCGATCGCATACTGATCGAGATCCCGCCCTCGGAGTCGTCCGATCTCATCGCCGAGGACGTCCATCTCGACATCCGCTTCGAGGACGAGTCGCTGATCGTGCTGTCCAAGGCCGCGGGGATGGTCGTGCACCCCGCGCACGGGCACTGGTCTGGGACGCTGGTGCACGCCCTGCTCGGGTACTCGGACGACCTCGGCACCCTGGCAGGGGAGGAGCGCCCCGGCATCGTACACCGGCTGGACAAGGACACGTCCGGGCTGATGATCGTCGCGAAGAAGGACGACGTGCAGCGCGCGCTCCAGTCGATGATCAAGCAGCGGCTGGTCGAGCGGCGCTACATCGCACTCGTCCACGGCAGGATCGTGCCCGATACCGGGCTCATCGACGCCCCGATCGGACGGCATCCGAAGGAACCGAAGAAGATGTGGGTGAGCGATGCCGCGCACGCGCGGCAGGCGGTCACATCGTTCTCGACGCTCGAGCGCTTCGAAGCCGGAGGCCTCGATGACGGCTACACGCTCGTCGAGTGCAAGCTGCAGACCGGCCGGACGCATCAGATCCGCGTCCACATGGCCTATATCCAGCATCCGGTGGTGGGCGACCCGCTCTATGGACGCCGCAAGCTCAAGGACGACCTGGGGCTCGAGCGCCAGTTCCTCCACAGCTGGACGATCGCCTTCGACCACCCGCTGACGAACGAGCGCGTGGAGGTCACAGAGCCGCTGCCGGCCGACCTGGCCAAGGCGCTGGCCTCCATCTCCGATCGGAGCGACGGGAAGACGCCGCGCGGCGTCGAGGTCGACGCGCTCCTCGCGGCTGCAGAGCCGCCGGTCTCGGAGTAGCCCGTCCGGCCGCTGGTCGGAGTCCGGGCCTGACCGCGACGAGCGCCGCCGCCCGTGGTGTCTCCGTGGATTTATGCTCCCCACCACGGCAAACGGCACGCGGGAAGCGGTATCCTCGAGACAGCCCAGCGGCGCTCGCGTGGTCGACGGGTGGCAGGGCGTAGACGCGCCACTGAGCGGAAGGGACCGCATGGAGACCACCAAGCGCGTTCTCGTGGTCGAAGACGAGAAGGCGATCCTCGACGCCGTGACGGCGTACCTCGAGCGCGACGGCTACTGGGTGACGCCTGTGGCCGACGGCGCCGCCGCACTCGAGCAGGCCGGCCGCAAGGCGTTCGACCTCATCGTGCTGGACCTGAACCTCCCGAAGGTCTCGGGAGAAGAGGTCTGCAGGCGCGTGCGTGACGTGTCCGACGTCCCGATCATCATGCTGACGGCCAAGGGGGCCGAAGAGGAGCGCATCAAGGGCCTCGAGATCGGCGCCGACGACTACCTGGTCAAGCCGTTCTCGCCACGCGAGCTCACCGCGCGCGTCCGCGCGCTCCTGCGCCGCGCGCACGCTGAGTCGGACCCACAGAGGGACCGCATGGACTTCGGCGACCTCGCGATCGACCTGCGCGCCCATCGTGTCTTCCTTGACGGCGCCGAGGTCGACCTGACGGCGAGCGAGTACAAGCTGCTCATCACGCTGGCCCGCTATCCGGGCAGGGTCTACCCGCGCATGGAGCTCGTCGAGAAGGTGCTGGGCTACGACTTCGAGGGGTACGAGCGCGCGATCGACTCCCACGTGAAGAACCTCCGCGCGAAGTTGGACGACGATCCGCGCGAGCCCCGGTTCATCCACACCGTCACCGGCGTCGGCTACCGCTTCGAGGCCGAACGCACCGATCTGGAAGGCGCCGCCTCGTGAGGCGGATCGGCCTCCGCACACAGCTCGGCCTGGCCTTCGCGGCTGTCTCCGCGTTCACGGCGCTCCTCGTGGCGCTCGTACTGGTCTTCACCTGGCAGGGGCAGTTCAACGACTACGTGCAGTCCCGCGTGCAGTCCTCCGCTACCGACTTCGCTCAGATCGCGGGGCAGTCGTTCGTCAATTTCGGGAGAAGATGGGAGACCGACGGGCTGCAGACGCTCGCGCGCACCGCCCGCTTGTATGACCTCCGCGCGCAGGTGCTCGACGTGCGCGGGGCGGTCCTGGTGGACAGTGCGTGGCTGGGCGAAGGCGTCGGCCTGCCAGGGATGCCCGGCGGACCGGCCGCTGACGCAACGGACACCGCCGAGCCGATGAAGCCGCCGGTCGTCAGCGCGAAGGTGGTCGTCTCCGGCGTACAGGTCGGGTCGGTGGTCGTCTCCTCGCTCTCACCGGGCTCCCTGCTGACCGATTCGGACATACAGTTCCGTACCTCCTCGACCACGGGCCTCGGTGTCGCGGCGGTGCTGGCGCTCGTGCTCGCTACCGGCGCGGGGCTCCTATACTCACGAGTCTTCGCCAGGCCCATCAATCGCGTGACGAAGACCGCCGACGCGCTTCGCGCCGGCGACCTGGACGCGCGGACCGGCATGGGGGGCGACGACGCGATCGGCATGCTCGGCAGCACACTGGACGAGATGGCGAAGTCGATCCAGGCAGAGCGGGAGTTCGAGCGCAGGCTGACGGCCGATGTGGCGCACGAGCTGCGGACTCCGCTGCAGGCGATCCAGGCAACGGTGGAGGCGATGCAGGACGGCGTTCTGCCGGCGGACGCCGAGCACCTGAGCGTCGTCCGCAACGAGACGGTCCGGTTGGGGCGTCTCGCCGACTCGATCCTCGAGCTGTCGCGCCTGGAGAACCGCAGCGTGCGGATCCGCCGCGCGCCGGTGGACCCGGCGGTGCCTCTGATGCGCGCAGTGGATGCGCACCGCGCGCTGCTCGAATCACTCGAGCTGACCGTCATCACGGCGATCGACGAGGGTGGCGTGGTCTCCGCTGACGTCGACCTGCTCACGCAGGCGTTCGGCAACCTGCTCGGCAACGCCGCCCGGTACACGCCCGAGGGCGGTACCGTCACCGTGAGCCTGCACTACGACGCGCGCCAGGCGGTCGTCACGGTCGCCGACACCGGCATAGGGATCCCGCAGGACCAGCGCGACAGGATCTTCACGCGCTTCTACCGGTCCGACGCTGCACGCGAACGTTCGCGCCATGGCTTCGGCATCGGGTTGGCCGTCGTGAAGGAGATCGTCGACCAGCAGGGTGGCACCGTGGGCTTCCGGTCGAACGAACCCGGGCCGGGAACCACCTTCGAGGTGCGTCTTCCCGCGGTGCGCCGAGCGGCTAGTCGGAGATAGTCACAGGTATCGTGACCTCGTCGATCTCGGCGCCGTTCTTGGCCGAGTTAGCGAACACCCTCAGCTCGCCGACGCCCGGTGTCGCGGTGCCCCACGCGAGCTTCAGCGACCACGTGCCGCGCGTGCCGGTGCCGCTGCTCGCGTGCACGGTCTTGTTGACTAGAAGCTTCCCCGCGACGTCGCGCAACTGCAGGTGGAACACGGCTTCGAAGACGTCGGCCGTTCCGCGTGCGACCGTCCCCCTCTTGACCGTAGCCATCCACGCGGGGTTGTCGACGAAGATCGGGGGGATCGCGTAGTCGGCCCCTGCGCGCGTCTGCGGACGGTCGAGCATCACTCCCTCGCCGGTGAATACCTTGACGGTCTTGCCGCCGATCAAGAACCGGACCTTCTTCACGGTCGGGAACTGGGTCGCGGTGTAGACGACCTGGTCGAGGCGTATGAACACTGCGGCAGCGCCGCCGTCGGTCGCGTACTTCGAGCTGAGGTCGATGATCGCGGTCGTGCGGGACATCTTGACGCTGCGAAGGACGGTACCGTCCGGGATGGCTGTGTTGAAGCCGGCCGCAGACTCGGACGCGCTCGGCCCCTTCAGCAGTTCCAACAAGGCGCCCTTCAGCGTCGCCTTCGTGCCCGCAGGGAGTTCACGGAGGAACGGCTGCAGCCTATCGGCGCCGAGCGCGAAGTACACCTTGACTACCACTGCGGTGGCGGGCGGGACGGTCGGTGTGGTCGGCACGGTTGTGCCGCTCGTCGGCACCGACGGTGTGGAGGGGCCTGAGGTGGGAGGTCCGCTCGGGGTCTGCAGCGGTGGCGTCGTGCACCCCGCTGCGAACAGTGCCATCAGGACCAGTGCGACGATCAGTAGGCGCTTCATGTCCGCCACCCCCGGAGTAGGACGCTCTTCTCATGCCTGTCGGTTCAGATGATCCGTCCCTTTGTCATCCGTCGTTCCTTCAGGTACTCTCTTACCCGACCTTTAATCCGGTCCCGTGAGGCCGGCAAGGGCAGGACACAAGAACGCGGCCGATCCGTAACAAAGCCGCGGGAGCATACCAACCGTGTCTCGACGCCTTCTGCCACCTCGCAGGAGGCGTGTTTCGTGTTTCGGGCGGCATGCGCGCCCACGACGAGAGGCGGTGGGGCAGGACGATGAGCACTTCAGCCAAAGCGGTCGTGCTGGACGGCGTCGCGATCGATCGCGCGCTCACGCGGATCGCGCACGAGCTGCTCGAGGGGAACAAGGGGGCGGAGAACCTCGCGATAGCCGGCATCGTGACGCGGGGAGCCGTGCTCGCGACGCGCCTGGCGGAGCGGATCCGTGAGATCGAGGGCACGGAGGTCCCAGTCGGCACCCTCGACATCTCGTTCTACCGCGACGACGTGGCGACGCGGCTCAACCCCGAAGTACACCGTACCGACCTGCCGTTCGACCCCGACGGCAAGTGCGTCGTGCTGGTGGACGACGTGCTGTTCACCGGGCGGACGATCCGCGCGGCGATGGATGCGCTGATGGACTATGGCCGTCCCGCGTGCGTACGGCTCGCGGTGCTGGTCGATCGCGGGCATCGCGAGCTCCCGATCCGCGCGGACTACGTGGGCAAGAACGTGCCCACGTCGAGCCGCGAGCGGGTGATGGTGCGCCTCGCCGAGACCGACGGTGAGGACACCGTCGTCATCCTCGGTGAAGAAGGGGAGGAGTGAGCGCCGTGCTCTCATCCAAGCACATCCTCGGGATGGACGACCTGACCGCCGACGACATCGCGCGGGTGCTCGAGACCGCGGAGTCGTTCGCGGAGGTCAACACCCGGCGCATCAAGAAGCTGCCGACCCTGCGCGGGCTCACGGTCGTCAACCTGTTCCTGGAGCCCTCCACGAGGACGCGGACCAGCTTCGAGATCGCCGCGAAGCGGCTCTCGGCCGACGGCATCAACTTCACGGCCTCCGCTTCCGCGACGGTCAAGGGCGAGAGCCTGCGCGACACCGCGGCGACGCTCTCCGCCATGAACTGCGACCTGGTCGTGATCCGGCACAAGTACGCCGGCGCGCCAAGGATCCTCTCCGAGATGATGGACTGCTCGATCGTGAACGGCGGCGACGGGATGCACGAGCACCCCACGCAGGCGCTGCTCGACCTGTACACGATGAAGGGCGCGTTCGGGCACCTCGAAGGGCTGCGCGTCGGCATAGTCGGCGACATCGCGCACTCCCGGGTCGCGGGGTCGCTGATCCCCGCGCTACGGAAGGTCGGGGCGACACCGGTGGTGATCGCACCCCCGACCCTGCTGCCGTCGCGGCCCGATGTGCTCGGGGCGGAGGTCTCCTGGGACCTTGATGAGCAGCTTCCGACTCTGGACGTCGCCTACATGCTACGCATCCAGATGGAGCGGGCGGATGGCATGCCGTTCCCGAGCGTGAGGGAATACGCGCGCTTCTACGGCATGAACGCGTGCCGTCTCGCGGCGATGAAGCCCGAGGCGATCGTGATGCATCCGGGCCCGATGAACCGGGGCGTGGAGATCTCGGCGGACGTCGCGGACGGCGACCGCTCGCTCGTGCTCACCCAGGTCGAATCCGGAGTGGCTGTCCGGATGGCGGTCATGTACCTGCTGCTTGGAGGTGGGGACAGTGGCGTTGCTGCTTAGAGGCGGGCGGGTCGTCGACCCGCAGGTCGGGCTCGATAGCGTCTGTGACGTGCTCATCCGTGACGGCGTGATCGTCGAGGTCGGCGTCGGCCTGACCATGGCGAAGGGTGAGGAGGTCGACTGTTCGGGAATGGTGGTGCTGCCCGGGCTCGTCGATGTCCACACGCACCTTCGTGAACCGGGACGCGAGGACGAAGAGACCGTCGTCAGCGGCACGCGGGCGGCGGCGGCAGGCGGGTTCACCGCCGTGTGTGCCATGCCTAACACCGAGCCGGTCGCTGACGAAGGCGCCGCGGTGAGGTTCCTGATCGAGAAGGCCGAGACGGAGGGCGCGGTGCGCGTCTACCCGATCGGTGCGATCACCGCCAAGCAGGAGGGCCGCGCGCTGGCCGAGATCGGCGACATGGCGGGCGAGGGCGCGGTCGCGTTCTCGGATGACGGACACGGCGTCGCCGACGCGGGCATGATGCGCCTGGCCATGGACTACATCAAGCGGTTCGACCTGCCGGTGGTCAGCCACTGCGAGGACGTGACGCTGGCCGGGCGTGGAGTGGTGAACGAGGGTGTCGTCTCCACCCGGCTCGGACTCCCGGGCTGGCCTGCAGCCGCCGAGGAGGTCCAGGTAGCGCGCGACATCCGGCTCGCCGAGCTGACCGGTTGTCGCTTGCATCTGGCGCACCTCTCCACCGCGGGCAGTGTCGCGCTCGTCCGCGACGCGAAGGCGCGCGGGCTCGCGGTGACGTGCGAGGTGACTCCGCACCATCTCTTCCTGACCGAGGACGACATCAGCGATCTGTACGACACGAACATGAAGATGAACCCGCCGCTGCGCACCGCCGAGGACGCCGCGGCGCTGCTGGCCGGGCTTCTGGACGGCACCGTCGACTGCATCGCCACCGATCACGCCCCGCATGCGGCCCACGAGAAGGCGCTCGAGTTCGAGCTCGCCCCGTTCGGCACGACCGGGCTCGAGACCGCCCTCGCGTTGGTCGCCACGCGCATCGTGGCCGCCGGGGCCGCGGACTGGTCCCAAGTCGCCGACTGGATGGCGCACGGCCCCCGTGCGGTTCTCGGGCTTCCCGAGGTACGCATCGAGGCGGGCGGGGTCGCGGACCTCACGATCGTCGATCCGGCCAAGGAATGGGTGGTGGCCTCCGACGGGTTCGTGTCGAAGAGTCGCAACTCGGCGTTCCTTGGGGCGAAGCTCGCGGGACGCGCGCGAGATGTGTTGATCGGCGGGTATTTCGCGCTCCAAGACGGTAAGGTGGTCGTGTGACGGCAACGCGCGCCGGCGCACGCGTGGGCGCGCTCGAGGAGGAGCCGGTGGGGACACGGGCACGGGCGTTACTGGCCCTTGAAGACGGGACCGTCTTCGAAGGTTGGTCGTGCGGCGCGGAAGGCGAGGCGTTCGGCGAGGCGGTCTTCAACACCTCTCTCACCGGATACCAGGAGGTGCTGACCGACCCGAGCTACGCAGGCCAGATCGTCACCATGACGATGCCCCACATCGGCAACTACGGCGTCAACGGCGCCGACATGGAGTCGCGGGGATCGTTCGCCAGCGGCTTCGTCGTGCGGAGCATGAGCCGGATCACGTCGTCATGGCGCTCCGAGATGTCGGTCTCGGAGTTCCTGCGCAAGCAGGGAGTGGTGGCGATCGAAGGCGTCGACACGCGCCGCCTCACCCGGCACGTCCGTGAGCAGGGCGCGATGCGCGCCGTGATCTCCACGCAGGACCTCGACGTCGCGTCTCTCGTAGGAAAGGCGCAGGCGTCGCTGGGGCTCGTAGGGCGCGACCTGGTGCGCGAGGTGGCGGTCACGACGGCGTTCGAGTGGGGGAGCGAGGACCCGACCGGGTGCATGCCGCTGGATACGGGCGTGTTGCCGGTCAAGCCCGCGTACCGCGTGGTCGCCTTCGACTCCGGGATCAAGTTCAACATCCTGCGGCGGCTGGCGGAAGCAGGCTGCTCGGTGCTCGTCGTACCGCCCACCACGACGGCTTCGCAGGTCCTCGAGCTCGGCTGCGACGGCGTGTTCCTGGCGAACGGTCCGGGCGACCCGGCCGCAGTCGACTACCTGTATGGCACCGTCCGCGACCTGCTCGGTGTCCTTCCGACCTTCGGGATCTGCCTCGGCCACCAGATGCTGTCACTGGCTCTCGGTGGGCGGACGTTCAAACTCCGCTACGGCCATCGCGGCGGCAACCAGCCGGTGATGAACCTGCTCACGGGCCAGGTGGAGATCACCAGCCAGAACCACGGCTTCTGCGTCGACTTCGCGTCGGTCGGGCCGCTGGACGTCGAGGCGTCCGGTGGCCTCGCGCTGGACCCGGCGGACCTCGGCGCATGGGTGCGCGCCGGCGTCGCGCCGGTGGTGACGAGCGCCGGGCACGGTCGCGTCCAGCTGACGCACATCAACCTCAACGACATGACCGTGGAGGGCGTGCGCTGTCTGGATCGTCATGCGTTCTCGGTGCAGTACCACCCGGAGGGCGCACCCGGCCCTCACGACTCGAGATACCTGTTCGGCGCTTTCACCGCGCTCATGGACGGGCGCGACGACTACCTGTCGGTGTCGGACCCGCGGTTCGCGGGAGCTCGTGGACGTGACGAGGAGGGGGAGTAGCAGGCATGTTGAGCACCGTGCTGGTTCCGACCGATCTCAGTGCCTCTCAGGAAGGCGTGATGCGCTTCGTCTCGGGCCTTCCGGCGATCGGGGTGCGCCGCGTGGTCTGCTGCCACGTCGTCGACCCCACAGGGCTGGAGGGACCGGTCATCGTCAAGAAGGTGGACACCGCCCGGGCGACCCTGCAGCGCGTCGCCGCCCCTCTCCGCGAGGCGGGCCTCGAAGTCGACCTGCGGGTGGCGACCGGTGACCCGCATCGGGAGTTGTTGATGATCGCCTCCGAGGAGCACGTCGAGGCGATCGTCGCCGGTTCGAGCGGGAAGGGCCCGGCCGACCGGATGTTCGTGGGCTCGGTCTCGGAGCGACTCGCCCGCGACGCTGGGATCCCGTCGTTGACGTTGCGCTTCGACATGCTCCGAGCCGCGGAGGACCCGGCGGACCTGGCCCGTCGTTTCGCGCGGATGCTGCTCGTGCCGACCGACTTCTCGGCCACCGCGGCGAGGGCTCTCAACGTCGCGCTGTCGTTCCCGAAGCACGCGGTGGGAGCGATGCGGATCCTGAACGTGATCCACGGACCGGGAGAGCCCGAGGACGATACCGACGTGCAGCTGCGCAAGTTGGCTGAGATCGCAAAGGAGCGCGGCGTTCACGCGACGCCGGTCGTGGGGCACGGCGCACCCGAGAGGGCGATCCTGGCGGAGATCGACACGTCGGGGATCACGGGCGTGGTCATCGGCACACGCGGTCGCTCCCCGCTGCAAGAGGCGCTGCTGGGTTCCGTCTCGATGACACTGATCCGGCAGGCGTCCGTTCCCGTGCTGGTGGTCCCGTAGCGCGTCACTCGTGACTCGAAGGAGCCTTCTTGCCCCGTCGCACCGACATACACACCATCCTCGTCATCGGCTCCGGCCCGATCGTCATCGGGCAGGCGTGCGAGTTCGACTACTCCGGCGCGCAGGCGTGCAAGGTCCTGCGCGAGGACGGGTACCGGGTCGTGCTGGTCAACAGCAACCCCGCGACGATCATGACCGACCCGGAGTTCGCCGACCGCACCTACGTCGAGCCGGTCACGCCGGAGTTCGTGGCCAAAGTGATCGAAGCAGAGCGGCCCGACGCGCTGCTGCCGACCCTCGGGGGTCAGACCGGCCTCAACTGCGCGGTCGCGCTCGCTGAGAGCGGCGTGCTGGAGGAGTACGGCGTGGAGCTCATCGGGGCGAAGCTCGAGGTCATCAAGAAGGGCGAGGACCGTAAGCTGTTCGCACAGGCGATGGCTGCGATCGGCCTCGAGGTCCCGAAGGGCGACTACGCCTATAACGTCCTGGACGCGGAGCGCTTCGCCGGCACGAGCGGCTTCCCGCTGGTCATCCGGCCATCGTTCACGATGGGCGGTGCGGGCGGCGGCATCGTCTACAACGTCGACGAGCTGCGCGACCAGGTCGCGCACGGGATCGCCCTTTCGCCGATCGGCGAGGTTTTGGTCGAGGAGAGCGTGATCGGCTGGAAAGAGTACGAGATGGAGGTCATGCGCGACGTCAACGACAACGCCGTGATCGTCTGTTCCATCGAGAACATCGATGCCATGGGAGTGCACACCGGAGACTCGATCACCGTCGCGCCGGCCCAGACGCTCTCCGACCGCGAGTACCAGACGATGCGCGACGCATCGCTCGCCATCCTGCGCGAGATCGGCGTCGAGACCGGCGGCAGCAACGTGCAGTTCGCGGTCAACCCCGAGGACGGTCGCATGGTCGTCATCGAGATGAACCCGCGCGTGTCGCGGTCGAGCGCACTCGCCTCCAAGGCCACCGGTTTCCCGATCGCCAAGATCGCCGCGAAGCTGGCTGTGGGCTACACACTCGACGAGATCTCGAACGACATCACGAAGGTCACCCCCGCGTGCTTCGAGCCGTCGATCGACTACACGGTCGTCAAGGTCCCGAGATGGGCGTTCGAGAAGTTCAAGGGGACCGACACCACGCTCACGACGCGCATGAAGTCGGTGGGCGAGGCGATGGCTATCGGGCGCACGTTCGAGGAGGCGCTGGGCAAGGCGTTCCGGTCGCTCGAGAACGGGCGGTACGGGCTCGGGGCCGACGGCAAGGATTCCTTCGACGAGCTGAAGTTCGACCGCGGCCTGACCGTCCCGAACGAGAACCGGATGTACTACGTCGCAGACGCGCTCTGGCGTGGGCGCAGCATCGAAGAGGTCAGCGCCCTCACACGGATCGACCCGTGGTTCCTGGATAGAGTGAAGGCTATAGTCGAGGTCGAGGGTATGGTCCGCCGCGTCCCGCTGGCTGATATCGACGCGGGACTCATGCGCCTCGCCAAACAGCACGGCCTTTCCGACCCGCAGCTCGCGTACCTGACGAAGACGGACGAAGCGGCGGTGCGCGCGCGCAGGCTCGACCTCGGCGTGAAGGCGACCTTCAAGACGGTCGACACCTGCGCGGGGGAGTTCCTCGCGACCACGCCCTACTACTACAAGACCTACGAGGAAGAGGACGAGGTCGCGCCCGCGACCCGGCCGCGTGTGATGATCCTCGGGGCCGGGCCGAACCGCATCGGGCAGGGCATCGAGTTCGACTACTGCTGCGTGCACGCGTCGTACGCGCTGCACGACGCTGGTTTCGAGACGGTGATGGTCAACTGCAACCCCGAGACCGTCTCGACCGACTACGACACCTCCGACCGGCTGTACTTCGAGCCGCTGACGTTCGAGGACGTCATGGATGTGGTCGATGCGGAGAACCCGGTGGGCGTGCTCGTGACGTTCGGAGGCCAGACGCCGCTGAAGCTCGCGCAGCGCCTCGAGGACGCGGGGGTTCCCATCCTCGGGACGAAGCCCGAGGCGATCGACCTCGCCGAGGACCGCGAGCGCTTCGCCGAGGTGCTCGACCGGCTCCAGATCGCCTATCCGGCGGCGGGCATGGCCCGCAGCGCCGACGAGGCGGTCGAAGTGGCGTCGCGCATCGGCTACCCGTTGCTCGTGCGGCCCAGCTACGTGCTCGGCGGACGCGGCATGGTGATCGCGTACAACGAGGAGTACCTCCTGAAGCACGTGGCCGAGGCGGTCATCGTGAGCCCGGACCATCCGGTGCTGCTGGACCGGTTCCTCGAGGGTGCGATCGAGGTCGACGTCGACGCGGTATGCGACACGCGTGACGTGTACGTCGGCGGGGTCATGGAGCACATCGAGGAGGCCGGCATCCACTCCGGGGACTCGGCCTGCTGCATCCCGCCCTTCACTCTCTCCGAGTCGATCATCGCGGAGATCTGCGGGTACACGCGGCGCATCGCGCTCGAGATCGGCACGCACGGGCTCATCAACATCCAGTTCGCCGTGAAGGACGAGTGCGTCTACGTGCTCGAGGTGAACCCTCGCGCGTCGCGGACCGTGCCGTTCGTGAGCAAGGCCACCGGTGTCCCGCTGGCCAAGGTCGCCGCCCGGGTGATGGCCGGCGAGATGCTCGTCGACCTCGCGCTCCCGGCAGAGCTGCGCGAGACCGGCCGCTACTGCGTCAAGGAAGCGGTCATGCCGTTCGGGCGCTTCCCGGGCGCCGACTCGGTGCTCGGCCCGGAGATGAAGTCGACCGGCGAGGTCATGGGGTCCGCGAACGACTTCCCCGCGGCGTACGCGAAGAGCCAGCTGGCTATCGACTACTCGCTGCCCCGCACCGGTGCCGCCTTCATCTCGGTCTGCGACCGTGACAAGCGGGCGATCGTCGGCGTCGCGCGCCACATGCACTCGCTGGGATTCCGGATACTGTCGACGCGGGGAACCGGACGCGCCCTGCGCGCCGCGGGCATCCCGGTCACCGAGGTCCTGAAGGTGCATGAGGGGCGTCCGAACATCGTGGACGCGCTCACCAGCGGCGAGGTGCAGATCGTCATCAATACGCCGTTCGGCCGGGAGACCCGCAGCGACGGCTATCACATCCGCGCCGCGGCGATACGCCACGGCATCACGAACATCACGACGATCGAGGCAGCGCAGGCGGTGGTCCAGGCGATCGAAGCCATCAAGGAGGACCGGCTCGGCGTCAGCGCGTTGCAGGACGTGGAACAGTGGGCGCCGCCGGCGTTCAAGGGCGCGCGTCCCACGGACCGCGAAGGAGCGGGCGCGTGAGCTGCGCCGGATTCGACAGCGCGACGCATCCGCTCCTCGAGCGGGTAGAGGTCCTGCGCAACGAGCGCGTCGCGCAAGGTGTGGGGCTGCTCGTGCTGCGCTCGCCGCGGATCGCTGCGGGCGTGGAGCCCGGGCAGTTCGTACACCTGCGGGTTGCGACCGGCGCCGACTTCCTGCTGAGGAGGCCGTTCTCAGTCCACCGTGTCGCGGGAGATGCGATCGAGATCCTCTACCAGGTCCTCGGGCGCGGCACGCGCGAGCTCTCCTTGCGGAACCCCGCTGAAGTGATGGACGCGATCGGCCCGCTCGGCAACGGCTGGCGGGTGCCTGCGGGCGCTGCGCATGCACTGCTCGTGGCCGGCGGCCTCGGGGCCGCCCCGCTCGGCATGCTCGCGGAGCAGCTGGCGCAGCGCGGCGTCGCGGTGAGCGTCGCACAGGGCGCACCCTCCGCCGAGCGCCTGGTGGCGCGCGACCTGTTCGAGTCGGTCGCCCGCCGTGTGGAGGTCGCCACGGACGACGGTTCGGCAGGGGAGCGGGGCTTCGTCACCGTCGTCAGCGAACGGCTCATCGAGCATGACCGCCCCGACGTGGTGTACGTGTGCGGGCCTGAGGTGATGGCCCGCGCGGTCGCGGAGCAGGCTGCGAGGGCCTCTGTGTCCTGCCAGGTCTCGCTGGAGCGCCTCATGGCGTGTGGGGTGGGCGCATGCCTGTCCTGCGTCGTCACCACCTCCACAGGCCGCAAACGGGCCTGTGTCGACGGCCCGGTCTTCAACGCCGAGGAGGTGTGCTGGGATGGATCAGAAGTCCCGCCCCGCCACTAGCGTCTCGCGCGAACACGCCGGTGTGGACCTATCGGTCGAAATCGCCGGGCTTCGCCTGCGCAACCCGGTCATGGCCGCGTCCGGCACGTTCGCGTCGGGACGCGAGTTCGCCGACTTCGTCGATCTCTCACGACTCGGCGCCATCATCACGAAGGGCGTGTCACTCCAGCCGTGGGAGGGCAACGAGTCTCCACGCATCGCCGAGACAGCCAGCGGGATGCTCAACTCCATCGGGCTGCAGAACCCTGGCGTCGGACTGTTCAGCGAGCGCGACCTCGGCTGGCTGGCTTCGCAGGACGTCCCCGTGATCGTGAACGTGGTCGGGCATTCGGTCGACGAATACGTCTCGGTCGTGGAGCGTCTCGAGGCCGAACCTGCCGTCGCGGCGTACGAGCTCAACATCTCGTGTCCCAACGTGGACGCGGGCGGCATGGCATTCGGGACCGCGTGCGCTCCGGCGGCGGAGGTCACCCGATCCGTTCGCGCGGTCACGAAGCGGCCGCTGATCGTGAAGCTGTCTCCGAACGTGACCGACATCTCGGAGATCGCACGCGCCGTCGAGAGCGCAGGCGCGGATGCCGTGTCGCTGATCAACACGCTGCTCGGGATGGCGATCGACGTGCGGACGAGGCGCCCGAAGCTCGCGCGCGTCGTCGGCGGACTGTCAGGTCCCGCGATAAAGCCGGTCGCCTTGCGCATGGTGTGGCAGGTCGCGTCCGCGGTATCGGTCCCGGTGATCGGTTGCGGTGGGATCATGACGGGGGAGGACGCGGTCGAGTTCCTGCTCGCTGGCGCCTCCGCGGTCCAGGTAGGGACCGCGAACTTCGTCGATCCGACAGCCACCATGCACGTGCTGGACGGGATCGCCGAGTACTGCTCCGCGAGCGGCGTGCGGGCGGTCCGTGACCTCACCGGCGCACTCGGCACATGAGACCCGACACAGTCAGGAGCGCACCCCATGCGTGACAGGATCATCGTCGCACTCGACCAGCCCGATCTCGCCGGGGCGATGGCATGCGCGCGGGCGCTCCAGGGCCACGCCCGCTGGGTCAAGGTCGGCATCACGCTGTTCTACCGGGAGGGCCCGGCGGCGGTCGCCGCGATGCGGGAGCTGGGCTATGACGTCTTCGTCGACCTGAAGCTGCACGACATCCCGCACCAGGTCGAGGGGGCGGCGCGCGCCCTGGGGGCGCTCGGCGCGGGGATGCTCACAGTGCACGCGTCCGGAGGCCCCGCCATGGTGGAGGCGGCGGTGCGCGGATCCGCAGAGGGCGCCGCGGCCGCCGGCATGCCTGCGCCCGCAGTGATAGCCGTCACAGTCTTGACCAGCATCGACGCGGAGACGCTTCGCGCGGTCGGCGTGACCGATCCGCCCGCCGAGCAGGCCGCCGGGCTTGCCGCTCTCGCGAAGACCGCCGGCGCGCACGGGGTCGTGTGTTCCCCTCAGGAGGCGGCGGACCTGCGCGCGTTGCTCGGCCCCCACGCGCTCATCGTGACCCCGGGCGTCAGGCCGGCGGGTTCCGATGCCGGCGACCAGGCCAGGATCGCGACGCCAGCCGCCGCGTTCGCAGCGGGGGCGTCGCACATCGTGATCGGGCGGCCGGTCACGGGGGCGCCGGACCCGGCAGCCGCCTTCGAAGCGATCGTTACCGACCTTGAGGAGGCACGCGTATGAGCAGGATGACCGAGCCCGAGGTGCTTGCCGCGCTCGAGGACGCGCACGCGATCATGACCGGTCACTTCCGGCTCACGAGCGGGCGTCACTCCGACCGCTACGTCCAGTGCGCACGAGTGCTCGAGGATCCGGCGCTCGTCACGAGGCTCGCGCATGCGATGGTGGATCGTCTCGGTGAACGGCGGGTGGACCTGGTCGCATCGCCGGCGGTCGGTGGGATAGTCATCGGGTTCGCCGTCGCGCAGGCCCTAGGGGTCAAGTTCATCTTCAGCGAACGACAGGACGGGAAGATGATCTTCCGCCGCGGCTTCGAAGTCCCTCAAGGCGCGCGCGTGCTGGTCGTCGAGGACGTCGTCACCACAGGTGGAAGCGTCGCGGAGGTCATAGAGCTGGTCCGTGAGGCGGGGGGCTCGCCGGTTGCGGTCGCGTCTCTCATCGACCGGGGAGGCCCGAAGGCGTTCGACGTCGAGCTGTTCCCTCTGCTTCGACTGAAGGTCGAGTCTTGGGAGGCCGCGACCTGCAGCCTCTGCCAGTCCGGGGTGCCCGTCTATGCCCCCGGAAGCCGTGCCCTGGCCAAGTAGCCTGTTGGCATCGCCGCAGGTAGGCGGTAGTATCGACCACGCACCGCTCGGTTGCCGAGGCGCCTTGGAGGCGTTGTTGGGGCCCGTGCGGGAGGGGTTTCCGGAGCGATCCGGGTCAGGGGCTTGACGAGGAGGAACCGATGGCACTTCCGAACCTGTCCGATGCCGACCGTCAGGCGGCGCTGAAGAAGGCGGCCGAATCGCGCGCGAAGCGCGCAGCGGTCCGGGCCAGCATCAAGGCCGGCAAGATGTCCTTCGCCGACGTGATGAAGAAGGCCGACGATCCCATCGTCGCCCGCATGAAGGTCTCAGCGCTTCTGGAATCGCTGCCGGGATTCGGCAAGGCGAAGTCGGCGCGTGTCATGTCCGAGCTCGAAATCTCCGAGAGCCGTCGCGTGCAGGGGCTGGGTGCCCGTCAGCGCGAACAGCTGATGGAGCGCTTGGGCAAGTAGCGCGCGACGGGATGCCTTCCGCCATGCGCTCCGGACACCTGTTCATCATCTCCGGGCCTTCGGGCGCGGGCAAAGGCACGCTGGTGAGGGAAGTCGCTCGGCGCATGCCCGACATGTGGGTGTCCGTCTCCGCCACCACGAGAACGCCTCGCCTAGGAGAGCGCGATGGGGTAGACTATTTCTTCCTCACCCCGGCAGAGTTCGACGGCCGGGTGCGTTCCGGCGAGTTCCTCGAACATGCTCAGGTGCACGGCAACTGGTACGGCACGCTGCGCACCGCAGTGGAACGTCGGATCGCGCACGGCATGGACGTGATCCTGGAGATAGACCCTCAGGGCGCGTTCCAGGTCAGGAAGCGGATGGACCGTTCCCGGCTCATCTTCGTCAAGGCTCCGAGCACGGAGGACCTCGAGAAGCGGATACGCAACCGCGGCGCGGAGACGGATGAGCAGATCAGGACCCGCCTCGAGACCGCCCGCTCGGAGATGGAACTTGAGGGTTCGTACGATCATGTGGTAATAAACGACGATGTGCCGCACGCTGTGGACGACCTGATCGCCTACATCAGCTCGGTTTCCGAACCACCAGAAGACAAGGACCTGTGATACCTCATGGTCATCCAGCCCGAGATCGACCTACTGCTCTCCAAAGTGGACTCCAAGTACACGCTCTGCACCGTGTCGGCGAAGCGTGCGCGCCAGATCAACGACATGCTTCACGGCGTGCGTGACCAGGCCCTGCTCACGATGTCCGCGCCGCAGATCGCGAACCTGACCTCCACGAAGCCGCTGACGCTCGCCATGGAAGAGATCGCGGCCGGCGACGTGAGCTACGAGCGCGTGAAGGACGGCATCAAGTAGCTGCCGGGGGTACCTCGTGTCGGAGACCGGCCAGCTCGTCCCATGTACGACCCACTGCGCGCGGCCTTCGGGCCGCGCGCAGTCGTGCGGGTGCCGTCGTGAGTGAGGGTCTCCGCCGGCTGCTCGTTCTCGAGCCCTACTTCGGAGGCTCGCACCGCGCCGTGCTCGAGTGCCTGCTGCCGGCCCTCGGCCGGGAGTACGACCTGCTGACCCTGCCGGCGCGCAAGTGGAAATGGCGCATGCGCGGGAGTGCGATCACATTCGCTGCCGAGGCGCGCCGGCTGGACGCCGAGTGGCGCGCCGCTCATCCGGGAGGCGAGCCCGCGCGCCCCGAGGCGCATGCGCGGTGGGACGCGGTGTTCGCGTCGACGTTCCTCAACCTCGCCGAGTTCAGGGGACTTGCAGGCGCTCCGGTGTCTGCGATCCCGACCGCGCTCTACTTCCACGAGAACCAGCTCGTATACCCGAATCGGCATACGGCTGAGTGGGACCTCCAGTTCCCGCTGACGAACGTCACCAGCGCGCTCGCAGCCGACCGCTGCTGGTTCAACACCGCGTGGACTCGCGACACGTTCATCGACGGGATCGACCCGTTCATGCGCCAGTTCCCGGACCATCACCCACGGGGGCTCGCCGCCGGGATCGCCGCGAAGTCCGAGGTGCTGTCTCCACCGTTCGATCCGGCGCCCTTCGACTCGGCGCCCACTGCCCGCGGTCCCCGGTGCAGGATCGTGTGGCCCCACCGCTGGGAGCACGACAAGGACCCCGAGACGTTCTTCCGGATCGCTGCGGCCCTTGCCGGGGAGGGCCTCGACTTCGAGGTTGCGGTCGCGGGGCAGGCGTTCGTCGAGACCGCGGATGCGTTCGAGAGCGCTGGCCGCGAGTTGGGAGACCGGCTCGTGCACCTGGGGCAGCCAGACAGCCGCGAGGACTATGCAGCGTTGTTGGCGAGCTCGGACGTGGCCGTGTCCACGGCGGCCAACGAGTTCTTCGGCCTAGCGATGGTCGAGGCGGCCTATGCCGGCTGCTACCCGCTCGTGCCGGACCGGCTCGCGTACCCGGAGCTCTACGGCCCCGCCATGCGCTACGGGTCCCCGGAGGAGCTCGCCGCCCGACTACGGGGGTTGATCGCGGACAGGCCTACGCCGGGGCAGGGGAGGGCGCTCGCCGAGAGGTACACCATCCGAGCGCTCCTGCCGGAGTACCGCGCTGGGTTCGAGCGGCTGTTCGTGCTCGGGGATTAGCGGCCTGCCGGGCCCATTTGGGGCGCTTGAAGCATTCTCAAAGAATCTGCCGACGGTATCTTGCGTCACCAACTAGCGTGTGATACAAGGAAGCATGTACGACACGCTACGTGCTGAACCGATGAAGGGCCACGAGCATGGGCACCGATACCGACAGCCGGCTGTCGCAGTTCCGCAAGGGGGTCGTCGAGCTGGCGATCCTGGCGCTGCTTCACCGCGGCGAGGCGTATGGCGGCGAGATCGTGGAGACCCTGGGAGGCCATCCGGGGCTGGCGATAAGCGCCGGGACGGTCTACCCGCTGCTGTCGCGCCTCAAGAAGTCCGGCGTCATCGATTCGGCGTGGCGCGAATCTCCCGTGGGGCCACCGCGCAAGTACTACCGGCTGTCCGGCACCGGAGAGGCCGAGTTCGATGACATGGCGCGCGCCTGGGCCGGCGTGACCGAGGCGATGGACGACCTGCTGCGGAACGGGCGCACGCGATGAACGCACCGGAACAGGAGCCGACTGAGGGTCTGTCTCCCGAGGCCCTGGAGCTGATCGACACCTACTTCGGCCGCGTACACGGCGCGCTTCTCGTGGCTGCGGCGGGCGAGTGCGAAGACGCCATGGACGATCTGCGCGACCACGTCCTGGAGGAGCTCGCTACCGGCGCCGGCACGTCCGCCGACGTCACCCGCGTGCTCGCGGAACTCGGCCCGCCCGAGGTGTTGGCCGCTCGCTATGCCGATGACACTCCAGCGGACGAGCCGCGGCGGCTCTCAGAGATCGACAGCGTCCGTCTCCACGGCAAGGTCCTGGGGATGCCGTACGACGTCCGGGTCCCGAACTCCGACCGCATCGCGAGCCGCTGGTGGAACCCGATGGACCCGCGTGTCTTCGTCCCGCGCGTGTTCGGTCTCGGTTGGGATATCAACTTCGGCGCTCTCGCGGTGAGGGTGCACCTGGTGCGCCCGGACGACGAGGACGAGCCGTTCGCTTCCGTGCCTGATGCTGTGATCACCGCAACGCTGATCCTGCCGTCGCTGCTGGTCGCGGTCACTCTCGCGATGATGGCGATCGCCTGGCCGATCCTGCCGGCCAGCGTCCCGTCGCACTGGGACGTGTTCGGCCGGCCCGATCAGTTCTGGGACCGCGGCTGGCTCGTGGCGTTCCTCACTATCGTGTCGGTGGGGCCCCTCGCGTTCGCCGGGATCGTCCAACTGCGCCGGCGGATAGCGCTCAACCGGGTGGCTGCCACAGCGGTCGCGACATTCATGGCCACACTCGCGCTGTCCCAGTTCTTCCAGACGACCTCGTACGTCCACGGCGCTGAGGGGATGGTCCCGACTTTCGCTGGCATCGCTGTCGCCATCTTGCTGCCGTTCGTGTTGCTCGTGGTCCTGTCGCGTATCGGCCGTGCTGCGGAGCAGCGGCACGACCTGCATAAGACAACGAAGAAGGAGAGTGTGTGATGGACAAGATCCTGGCTCTGCCGATGCCCGCGCTCGTCGCTATCGGGGTTCTCATCGTGGTCCAGCTCACGATGCAGGTGCTGGCGCTCATCGATGCGGCGAAGCGTCCTGCGTCCGGGCTGACGCTGCCGAAGTGGGGATGGGTGGTCATCATCGTGCTCGGCGAGATCCTCGGACCGATCGTCTATTGGGTGGCCGGCCGCAAGCCTGCCGCAGCCGCCGACACGCGGGCCGCGGTTCCGGCAGCGGCCCGTGCGTCCGATGCTGCCGACCTGCTGTATAGCCAGCGGAAGGACGCGGACCGGCGATGAGTGCGGCGCTCCAGATACGTCACCTGACGAAGCGGTACGGGAGCAAGCTCGCGCTTGACCACGTGGACCTGCGGGTCGAGGAGGGCTCTATCTTCGGGTTCCTCGGCCCCAACGGCGCCGGGAAGACGACGACGCTCCGGATACTGACCGGGCTGGCGAAGGCGAGCCACGGGTCGGTGCGGGTCCTCGGTCACGACGTGGCCAAGGCGGGCAACGACGTGCGGGCGGAGATCGGATTCCTGCCGGACGTGCCCGGGTTCTACGAGTGGATGGACGCCGAGGAGTTCCTGCGGTTCGCGGGCGGCCTGTTCGGCATCGAGAAGCACACCCTCGACGAGCGCGTGCGCGTCCTGCTCGAGCTTGCCGGGCTGACGGACGTGACCACGCGCATCGCCGGGTACTCGCGCGGGATGAAGCAGCGGCTCGGAGTGACGCAGGCGCTCATCAACGCGCCGAGGTTGCTCATGCTCGACGAGCCGACGAGCGCGCTGGACCCGATGGGCCGCAAGGACGTCCTCGACATGATCACGTCGCTCAAGGGGCGGACTACGGTGTTCTTCTCCACACACATCCTGTCGGACGTGGAGCGTGTCTGCGACACCGTCGCGATCCTCGACCAGGGCCGCGTGGTCGTGCAGGCGCCCATCGATGAGCTGAAGGCCCGCTATGGCGCGTCGAAGGTGGTCGTCGAGGTGGAGGAGGGCGCGGACGCACTGGCGGCGGAGATCGGCGCGCAGCCGTGGGCGTCGGCGGTCGAGCGTCCGGAGAACGGGACGATCGCGGTGACGGTGAGCGACACGCTCGCGGCCAAGCGCGCGATCCCGGCGATGGTCGCTGCGCGCAGGCTCGCGCTCACGCGCATGGAAGCGGGGGAGATGGGCCTCGAGGAGGTCTTCGTTGAACTGGTGGGAGGTGGGCAGCGATGAAGGGGTTCGCGGCGTTCGTGCGCAAGGAAGCGGTCGAGATCGTGCGGACCTGGCGGATCTGGGTGCTGCCCGGCATCCTGCTGGTGTTCGCCGTGACCGGGCCGTTGACGGCGAAGTACACGCCCGAGATCATCGCGTCCGTGGGCGGAAGCCAGATGGCGGCGATAGCGAAAGTGATTCCCGTGCCGACGTACGTCGACGCCTACGCGCAGTGGATCAAGAACCTGTCCCAGATCGCGCTGTTCGCCATCATCATCATCTACGGCGGCCTCGTCTCCGCGGAGAGCAAGAGCGGAACGGCGGTCCTGGTGCTCACCAAGCCGGTCTCGCGCGCCGCGTTCGTGGTGGCCAAGGCGCTCGTCCACTCGACCTTCCTGGCTCTCACCGTCCTCGTGGGCACGCTCATCACGTGGGCAGGGACCTTGCTGCTGTTCGGCACGGCGCCCGCGGGGCCGCTCTTCGCGGCAGCCGGCGCATGGCTGGTGTTCGGAGTCCTGTTCGTGGCCCTGATGACACTGCTGTCGGTGCTCGTGAGCTCACAGGCGGGCGCGGCGGGGATCGGACTAGGTGTCTACGCGCTGGTCTCGATCTCGGCGATATGGGAGCCTGTGGCGAAGTACTCGCCTGCCGCGCTCGCGGGGCAGCCGATGGCGATCGCGGCGGGGCAGGGAGTGGACGTGACGTGGCCGATAGTGACGTCGCTACTGCTGTCCGCTGCTCTCGTGACGCTCGCAGTGTGGGCGTTCCGACGGAAGGAACTGTGACGTGAGGGAAGGCGTTGCGAACGCGCAGGGCGACCTCGCCGTCGAGGTCGCGGGGCTGACCCGCTACTTCGGCACGGTGCCGGCCCTCGATGGGGTCGACCTGGAGATCCCGCGCGGTGCGGTCTTCGGGCTGCTCGGACCGAACGGCGCCGGCAAGACGACCGCCGTGCGCATCCTGAACGGCGTGCTCGACGCGACCCGCGTGGACACGCTGCGGGTGCTCGGTCGTGACCTGCCCGCTGGAGCGCACCAGGTCCGGCCGTTCGTTGGGGTCCAGACCGACACGAACCTCTACGACCGACTGAGCGCGCGGGCCAACCTGTCGTTGTTCGCGCGCTTCTACGGGATGGATCCCGCAGCCGCCGGTGCGCGTGCCGACGGGCTTCTCGACATGTTCGGACTGCTGCCGCGAGCCTCCGAGCGGGTGGAGCGCTTCTCGAAGGGCATGAAACAGAAGATGCTCATCGCTCGAGCGCTTGTCGGATCTCCGCAGCTGGTATACCTCGATGAACCGACGGCGGGCCTCGATCCC
>Ga0209638_1000035_pt1 | contig 85385 bp, 83 predicted proteins | sample BarGraNGADG00211_FD_184490 | JGI IMG/M metagenome (GOLD analysis project Ga0209638, IMG submission 184490) | Arctic peat soil microbial communities from Barrow, Alaska - Barrow Graham LP Ref core NGADG0002-211 (SPAdes) (version 2) | ecosystem: Environmental > Terrestrial > Soil > Wetlands > Peat... | reverse complement strand
GCGGGACTTGAACCCGCACGCCCTTTCGAGCAAAGCATTTTGAGTGCTCCGTGTCTGCCATTCCACCACCCCGGCAGGGTTGCGGGGATCAGCATACCGGCCGCCGGCTCAGTCCCCCGAGCTTCAGCCAGAGCGAGAAGTGGATCAGCTCTCCGGGAGGACGACAGACCCTTGGGTCTGCGATCAGCCGATGTTCGCGACCGTGAACGCCGGGATCCCCGTCGCGCAAACCGCTGTCACCTGGGTACCACCCCCCTCTTCTTCATCGCCGCGTCGAAAGATCACGTGGACCTGGTTCGGACCGGCGTTGTCGACCTCCACCCGCCAGCCGTTGTCCGGCTGGGCGATTCGGAGCAGGATCCTGTCCCCGGTGCAACGCACCGAGACCTGCCCGCCGGTAACGCTGACCGTACGGTCCTGCGGGGTCGTTGAGCTGGGAGGAGTCACCGAGCCCGGGTTCTGGGAGTATCCCGAAGAGGGTGAGGGCTCCGAGGTAGCGGAGTGTTCCGGTGTTGCGGAGGGTTCCGGTGTCGCAGAGGGTTCCGGGGCTGCTGTGGTCGTTGTCGGACTACTGCCGGGCGTCCTCGCACCCACGGGAGTGCCCAGCGTCACGGGCGGCAGCGAGCTGACGACGCCACCAGTGATGTCCCGGCCCGCTCGATCGATGGCAACCCAGGCGGTCGCTGACACCCCTGCGACCGCAGCGAGCCAGATCATCGCCATGCCTACCACCGAGCGCAACTTAACCGCCATGTCGCCACTGTCCCACTTTCGCTCCGGCTCCCAACCACACGGCGTACCGTGCCGTCGTGGCCACCATCTTGTTGATCGAGGACGACAGCGGCATCCGCTCCGCCATCACCCGCGCATTGACCGACCTGGGCCACGCCGTCACAACGAGCGACCGTGGCATGCCCGGACTGGAGTCCGCGGTCGATAGCCCACCCGACGTCGTACTGCTCGACCTCGGCCTGCCGGACATCGACGGCCTGCAGCTTCTGGCGATGCTGCGGGCGGTCAGCGAGGTGCCGGTCATCATCATCACGGCACGCGACGAGGACGCCGACATCGTAAAGGCCCTGGACGCTGGCGCCGACGACTACGTCGTCAAGCCCTTCGGCATCGAGCAGGTCGACGCCCGGCTGCGTGCGATTCTTCGCCGAAGTGGCTCCCCGGTCACCGAGGGCCCGTTGGTCGTCGGCGGTCTGACCATCGACGCGCGGACGCGCCAGGTCACTCTCGATGGGGTGCCGGTCGACCTGTCGCGCAAGGAGTTCGACCTCCTCCTCGCTCTCGCGCAGCGACCCGGAGAGGTGGTTACGAAGCGTGAGCTGCTGGCGGACGTGTGGCGCCAGACCTACGGCGGAGGCGACCGGACGGTCGACGTGCACCTGTCCTGGTTGCGGCGCAAGCTCGGCGAGACGGCAGCAGATCCGCGCTACCTGCACAGTGTCCGCGGCGTAGGTGTGCGCCTGACGGCCCCTCAAGACCCGCTGAGCAGGCCGTGATGCGACGCCGGATCTCATTCCTCGTAGCGGCCACGACATCGGCGGTCATCCTCGCATTCTTGATCCCTCTGGGACTGCTCGTGCGCACGCTCGCGGAGGACCGTGCCATCGCTGGCGCCAGCCAGGAGGCGCAGGCCGTCGCGACCCTCGTGGCCGGGGTGAATGACGAGAGCCAGCTCACGGACCTTGTTGGCCTGGTCGACCAGCGGTCGCGGCGGGCGACGTCGGTGCTGCTGTCTGACGGGACCCTCATCGGCACGGCCCCGCCGGGGTCGCGCCAGTGGAACGCCGCGGCAGTGTCGCGGGCACGGGCCGGTGAGGCTTTCACCCTCATGGGTGACCAGAGCGCGCAGGTCGTCGTGCCAGTCGTCACGGAGCGTGGCACGGTCGTGGTGCGTACGTCGATCAACGGCGACGACCTGCGTCAGGGGGTAGCCACCGCGTGGCTGACCTTCGCTGGCCTGGGCGCAGTTCTCATGACCATCGCCGTAGTGGGGGCCGATCGTCTGGGGCGTCGGGTCAGTGCCCCGGTCGCCGAGCTCGCCGCGGTCGCGCACCGGCTGCGTGGTGGGGAGCTGGACGCTCGCGCCGTGCCACGCGGACCGGTGGAGACGGTCGAGCTGGGCACGGCTCTCAACCGACTGGCGGACCGGATCGGCGAGCTGCTGATCGCCGAACGGGAGGCAGTTGCCGACCTGTCCCACCGGCTGAGAACTCCCGTCACAGCCTTGCGCCTGGATGCCGAGGCGGTCCACGAACCGGAGCTCGCAGATCGGCTCCGTGATCACATCGCCCACCTTGAGCGCACGGTGGATGCCGTTGTCAAGGACGCCCGGCGGCCGGTCCACGGCACGCTCGGGCGATCGTGTGACGCCGCTGGCGTCGTGCGGGACAGGGTCGCCTTCTGGTCCGCCCTGGCGGTCGACCAAGATCGCGATCTCACGGTCTCGATCCCCTCGGTTCCTCTGCCCGCAGCCATCGATGCAACCGACCTCGTGGATGTTGTCGATGCGCTGGTGGACAACGTGTTCGCACACACTCCGGACGGAACAGCCTTTTCCGTCTCACTGATGAGCAGCCAGGTTCCGGGACTGGTGCGGCTCGAGGTCGCCGACGCCGGCCCGGGGGCTGGGGACTCCGACGTGGCAAGACGTGGCCACAGCACCGGCGACTCCAGCGGACTCGGTCTGGACATCGTCCGGCGAGCCGCCGTTGCCGCCGGCGGAGAGCTGGTGGTGGCCACCTCTCCAACCGGCGGCATGCTCGCCGTGGTCACTCTTGGCGTCGCCAAGAGCTGACCGACCACGAGACGAAGAACGTCAGTCGCGAGGCGTCGAGCTGCTGGTGTCACTGGGTGCCCCGCCGACCGCGCTGTCATCCGCTGCCTCGTTCGCAGCTTCGGTCGCGTCGTCAGCAGCTGGCTCGGCGGCCTTTGTCGCATTGTCGCCGGACGCAGACGACCCGCTGCCGGCGCTGGTTCCCGAGGCAGCGGCCGAACCCTGAGGTGAGGACGCGCCCTGCCCGGCTGCTGCTTGAGGAACCACGACCGTCTTCACGACGTGGACGACGCAGACACCGTCCTCCAGCTTCAGACCCGCCGCGCACTGGGCGGCTGAGGCGGGTACCGCGGCCACGGTGGCCTTGGCCGGCGTCGACGTCTGGTCGGCGGACGAAGAAACGGCACCGTAGACGGCGGCTCCGGCAACGAGACCTATCGCGGCGCCGCCAAGGACGGTGAAACTCGGACGAATAATCATGTGTGCTCCAGACTGACTAGGGAGGGTTCCCGACGTCATGATCACGCCCCGCGCCTCATGGGCACCTCGCGAGAACCTCAAATCAACGTCAAGGCGTCCCGCCGACAACGTCAAGGCGTCCCGCCGACCTTGAGGCTCTCTTAACGCTGACGTGATGCCACCTTGCGGCCGGTGAGGCGACTCTGGGACCTGCCGATCAAGCTGGAGGAACCTGGATGTCCCGCGATACTGCATCTCGCGACGTAAAGCTCAACGCACTTGCCGTGCTGACAGGGGGCATCACCACAGTCGCTTTCCTCGGCACGGGCCTGGCGACGGGCCTTGCGGCTGACTACACGTCCCAGAAGACCCAGGCGAAGGCAGAGGCCAAGGCGGCGGCTGCGCCTGCGGTCGCCGCGCCACGGCCTGTGGCAACCCCTCTGCCCATCCGCACCGTGGTCACCACCCGCATCGTTCACGCCGCGGCGTCCGCCGCCCAGGGCCAGGCCTCGGGGAGCGGGACCAGCAGAGTGACAACGAGCGGGACGAGTGGGTCGGCTGCCGCCCCCGCCCGGGCTGCCGCTCCGGCGCCCGTGGCCGCTCCAGCGCCAGCCGCGGCTCCCGCCCCCTCAGCGGCATCATGAGGGACACCCTGGAAGCCGAAGAGACGGTCGGCAGCGGGACCGCCACCTGGCGAGCCCTCGGCACCTACGTCCATCTCTCGACCGCTGAGGCGACGTCGCTGAAGCCGGCCCGGAAGATCGCGATGAGACTTCTCGCCGACGTGGATCGCACCTGCAGCCGTTTTCGCCAGGACTCCGACCTCGTCCGCGCGAACGCTGGTGCCGGGTCGTGGACGAGCGTCGACCCGCTCCTGGTCCAGGCGGTCATCGCGGCCATGGACGCGGCGGCCCAGACCGACGGCCTGGTGGACCCCACTCTCGGCCACTCCCTCGTTGCTGTTGGTTACGACCGCGACATGGCGCTGATTCCCGCAGCCTCCTCCGACCCCGCCGGGGTGCCCCTGCCGGCACGCAGCCGCGCCTGGAAGGAGATCCAGCTTGATCCCGCCGGCGCGGTCTGTCTGCCGCGTGGGTGCGCCCTGGACCTGGGTGCCACCGCCAAGGCGTGGGCCGCCGACCTGATCGCGAACTCCATTGCGGCAGAGCTGGATACGACGGTTGTGATCAGCCTCGGTGGCGACGTGGCCGTCGCTGGGCCCGGCGGCTGGCCGGTGGCCATCAGCGAGACCATCGATGACACTGCCGATGCCGAGGTCGTGCACCTACCGTATGGCGGGCTGGCGACGTCCAGCACCGCTGCCCGACGGTGGATCCGCGGCGGCGTCCTGCAGCATCACCTGCTCGACCCGCTCACCGGTGAGCCGACACGGGGGCCATGGCGCACCGTTACAGCCAGCGGCGCCACGTGTGTGGCGGCCAACACCGCCAGCACCGCGGCGATCGTGTTGGGTGACAACGCCCTTGAATGGCTCACCGCACGCGACATTCCGGCCCGCCTCGTTGATGGTCAGGGCAGGATCGCCCGTACCGCCCGCTGGCCCGAGCCGGAGGTGTCCTCATGAACGACCCCATGCTCTGGTTCGCCAACCGCGGGACCGGCGTCGTGCTGCTCATCCTGCTCACCCTCTCGACCGTCCTCGGTGTGCTGTCCGGGGCACGGGTAACCACTGGACTCTGGCCGCGGATGCTCTCCCAGGGTCTGCACCGCAATGTCTCGCTGCTGGCCGTCGCGTTGATGGGTGCCCACGCCGTCACCGCCGTGGTGGACTCCTTCGTCGACATCCGCTGGTGGGACGCATTCGTGCCGTTCGCCGGAATGTACAAACCGGTCTGGCTGGGCTTCGGGGCACTGGCTCTGGACCTGCTCGTCGCCGTCACGTTGACCAGCATCATGCGCCACCGGATGTCACACCGGCCATGGCGTGCCGTTCACGTGCTGGCCTATGCGGCGTGGGGGCTCGGCCTCCTCCACGGGCTGCAGATGGGCACCGACGCCGCAACCGTATGGGGCGCCGCGGTGAACTACACCTGTATCGCGGTGGTGTCCCTGGCGGTCTTCGCCCGCCTTGGCATGCTCGCGCGTTCGACGGTGGCGACCTCATGAAGGCGGTCGCCACGGCCCACGTTGCCGTCCACAACGACGTGGGGCTGGTCCCCTACGTGTCAGAAGGTCCCGCTCTGCTCGCCGGGATCGCTGATGGTCCGGGCCTTGCCGCCCACCGCCGCCGTCGCGGACCCTCTCCGACCCCGAGTGCCGAAGCGCTGGTCGATATGGCCCGCGCGGTGGACCTGCGTGGCCGCGGAGGTGCGGGATTCCCGTTCGCGATCAAGCTGGCCGCGGCTGCGCGTCGCAAGGCCGTGGTCGTGGTGAACGCCTCGGAAGGCGAGCCTGCAAGCCACAAGGACGCGGCGCTCATCACCTGCTCGCCACACCTCGTCCTGGACGGGGCGGCTGCCGTGGCCCATGCGCTCGGTACCCGAGAGGTGCACATCGCGCTGCCGTCCGAGTTCCCGGCCATCCGGCTCCTTGTGGAGAAGGCGTTGCGTGAGCGTGCCGCCGCCGGTGAGCGCCTCCGGGTGCAGCTGCACGACGCGGCATCGCGGTTCGTCGCCGGTCAGGCACAGGCAGTGCTTCAGCTCCTCGCCGGCCGCGAGAACCTACCGGTCACGGCGTGGCAGCCGGAGGCTGTGAGCGGGCACCGCGGTCGACCCACCTTGTTGTCCAACGCGGAGACATTCGCTCACATCGGATACCTGGCCGGTGTGGGTCCACAGGGCTATGCCGCTCACGGGACGGCCGACGAACCCGGAACCACGTTGCTGACCCTTCGCGGCGACGGCATGGACCCGGAGGTGCGCGAGGTCGCCTACGGCACGCCACTGACGGACGTCCTGGACGAGATCGAGATGACGCGCCCGTTGCTGCTCGGCGGGTACCACGGAACATGGCTGAAACCGGCGCAGCTGCGCGGACTGGCCATCTCTCGCAATGACATCGCGGCAGCCGGGGCTACGCTCGGCGCTGGCGTCATGCTGCCTCTCGCCGAGGGCTGGTGCCCGCTCGTGCGCACTGCAGCGCTGGTCGACTATCTGGCCGGGCAGAGCGCAGGACGTTGCGGTCCATGCCGCAACGGACTTCCGGCGATGGCCGAGGCGCTGGGCGCGCTCGTCCACGGCGGAGGTCCGGTCAGGCGGGTGGAAGAGCTGTGCGGGCTCGTCGTACGACGCGGCGCCTGCGCGCATCCCGACGGGACGGCGCGCCTCGTGACCTCGATGCTGCAACGGTTCCCGGAAGAGGTCGACTCACACTCGTTGGGCACCTGCCGACACAGCAGAGAGGGGGCGCTGGTATGAGCGAGCACCAGATGCGGGTCGACTGGCCCGCATGCAAGGCGCACGGAATCTGCGCCGAGCTCCTGCCCGAGGTCATCAGCCTGGACGAATGGGGCTATCCGATCGTGCACGAGCCCGTGAAGGGCGACGTGCTCGCCATGGCCAGACGCACCGTCAAGGCGTGTCCCACCCTGGCCCTGCGGCTCACCCAGCCTCCCCCCCGTCACGCCTGAGCCCTGATAGGCGGGAGTGGATAGGCGGGAGTACGGGACCTCGCCACGGCGAAGCTTTGGTTTCGTCAGTCGAGATCCTGGTATGCCGGTGCCACCTTGTTCTTCGCGTCACCGATTCGATGCACGCGCAGTGCGTTGGTCGAACCCGGTATGCCGGGAGGCGAGCCCGCGACGATGACCACCCTGTCGCCCTCAGCACAGCGGCCGCTCTGGATCAGTGACTCATCGACCTGTATTGCCATCTGATCAGTGTGCCGGGCCACCGGCACCAGATATGTCTCGATACCCCAGGTGAGCGACAGCTGGGAACGCGTGGCCTGCATGGGTGTGAACGCCAGCATCGGTATCTTGGAGCGGATTCTGGAGAGCCGCCTCGCCGTCTCACCCGACTGGGTGAACGTGACGAGGTACTTGACCCCCAACAGGTCGCCGATCTCTGCCGCAGCCGCCGTCACAGCTCCGCCGACGGTATGCGGGCGGGTCCCCAGCGATGGCACGCGCTCAAGACCATGATCCTCCGTGCTCTCGATGATCCGGGCCATGGCAGTCACTGCCTCGATCGGCCACTTGCCGACACTCGTCTCGCCGGACAGCATGATGGCGTCGGTCCCATCCAGCACCGCGTTGGCACAGTCGCTGACCTCTGCTCGCGTCGGCCGGGAGCTCTCGATCATCGAGTCGAGCACCTGCGTGGCCACGATCACGGGTTTGGCGTGACGCCGGGCGATCTCGATGGCGAGCTTCTGCACCAGCGGGACCTCCTCGAAAGGGAGCTCGACGCCGAGGTCCCCGCGCGCCACCATCACGGCGTCAAAAGCCTTGATGATCGCCCTGAGGTTCTTGACCGCCTGCGGCTTCTCGATCTTGGCGATCACCGGCAGCCGAACGCCCACTTCGTCCATGATCTCGTGGACCCGCTGAATATCGGAGGCTTCGCGAACGAAGGACAGGGCCACGAAGTCGGCGCGCAGCCGCAGCGCCCAGCGCAGGTCCGCCTCGTCCTTCTCCGACATCGCCGGCACGCTCACCGCGACACCGGGCAGGTTGATGCCCTTGTTGTTGGAGACGACCCCACCCTCGACCACCTCGGTGACGACGTCGGTATCGGTGACCTCAAGGGCCACGAGTGCCACCTTGCCGTCATCGATCAGCAGCCGGTCCCCAGGCTTCACATCCCCCGGCAGCCCCTTGTAGGTCGTCGACACGCCGTCCTTGCCACCCGGGATGTCATCGACCGTGATGGTGAAGCGTGCGCCCTTGACCAGCAGAACCGGACCGTTGGCGAACCGGCCGGTGCGGATCTTGGGGCCCTGCAGGTCCACGAGCACGCCAACCGCCCTGCCCAGCTCATTGCCGGCCTTGCGCACCTCCGCATAGACCGCTTCGTGGTCCGCATAGCTCCCGTGGGAGAGGTTGAGCCGAGCCACGTCCATGCCTGCGGCGACCAGAGCCCGCACACCTTCCGGCGACGATGTTGCGGGGCCCAGGGTGCAGACGATCTTTGCGCGGCGCATGACATCGATCCTAAATGCGTGCCAGCCACGACGGGGGCCGGCGCGTGCCCGGTCTCACACCGTGAGCGGCCGGTCCGTGGGGTTCACCGGGCGGGGAAGTGCAGAGGCTCGTTCCATGAGATAGGCATCCACGCCAGCAGCGGCCGAACGGCCCTCGGCAATGGCCCACACGATCAGCGACTGGCCGCGGCCGGCATCCCCGGCAACGAAGACACCCGGCACCGAGGTCATGAAGGCCCTGTCCCGCTTGATGTTCGAGCGTTCGTCCAGCTCGACGCGCAGCTGTTCGACCACGCCGTGGGTCTGCGGTCCGAGAAAGCCCATGGCAAGCAGGACCAGCTGAGCCGGGATCTCGCGCTCGGTGCCCTCGATTTCGGCGAAACCCCTGTCGGCAGGCTCGACCTGGACCAGGCGCAAGGCCCTGACCCTGCCTAGATCGTCGCCCAGGAAGGCTTTGGTGTTCACGGCATACAGGCGCTCTCCGCCTTCCTCGTGGGCGGGCGCCACGCGGAAGATCATGGGGTACGTCGGCCACGGCTGGCCCGCGGGGCGGTCGTCACCGGGGCGGGGCATGATCTCCAGCGACGTCACGGAGTTGGCGCCCTGACGGTGAGCGGTGCCGATGCAGTCCGCGCCGGTGTCGCCGCCACCGATGACGATGACGTCCTTGCCCGTGGCGACGACCTGGTTCTCGACCTCCTCGCCGAGCGCGACGCGGTTGGCGGGGGGGAGGAACTCCATTGCCTGCATGACGCCGTCCAGCTCGCGCCCGGGGACGGCCAGGTCACGCGGGACCGTCGCGCCGATGGCCAGAACCACCGCGTCATAACGCTCACGCAGCTGCTTGCCGGTCAGGTCACCACCGATGTTGACACCGTTTCGGAACCGTGTGCCTTCGGCCTCCATCTGCGCCAGGCGACGGTCCAGGACGGACTTCTCCATCTTGAACTGTGGGATGCCATAGCGCAGCAGCCCGCCGGCCCTGTCCGCGCGCTCGAAGACCGCCACGGTATGCCCCGCCCTGGTCAGCTGCTGGGCGACGGCCAGCCCGGCGGGCCCGGACCCGACAACGGCAACAGTCTTGCCCGTCAGCCGATCCGGCGCCTGCGGCGTAACCGCTCCCGCGTCGAAGGCGCGCTCGATCGTCGTGACCTCGATCTGCTTGATGGTCACGGCGGGCTGGTTGATACCGAGCACACAGGCCGTCTCGCACGGAGCAGGGCACAGCCGGCCGGTGAACTCCGGAAAGTTGTTCGTGGCGTGCAGCCGCTCGATGGCCTCGCGCCAGTCGCCCTTCCACGCCAGGTCGTTCCACTCCGGGATCAGATTGCCCAGTGGGCAACCGTTGTGGCAGAACGGAATACCGCAGTCCATGCAGCGGCCGGCCTGCTTCTGCAGCTGCCCGACATCTTGGTGCTCGTAGCCCTCTCGCCAGTCCAGTATCCGGACGGACACCGGACGGCGCTTGGGGAGGTCACGCTCGCGGGTTGACAGGAACCCTTGGGGATCACCCACGCGAAGCCTCCATGATCCGCTCCCAGACCTCGGGGCCGTTGAGGTCGAGTCCTTCGGCCTGTGCCGTTGCGCGAACGTCGAGGACACGCTGATAGTCGCGCGGCAACACGAGGGTGAAGCGGCTCCTGACGTTGTCCCAGTCCGCCAGCAGCCTTCCGGCCACAGCGGACTCGGTCCACAGACGATGCTTGGTCAGGAGCTCGTGGACGACCTCGACATCGCTGTCACGCAGCGGCATGAGGTCCACGAGGTCGCGGTTGACCCGGTTCTCGCGCAGGTCCAGGACGTAGGCCAAACCACCGGACATCCCGGCGGCGAAGTTGCGGCCGATAGGCCCCAGGACCAGCACCACCCCGCCGGTCATGTACTCGCAGCCGTGATCCCCCAGCCCCTCGACAACTGCCGCTGCCCCGGAGTTGCGCACGCAGAACCTCTCGCCGACCTGACCGCGAAGGAACACCTCACCACTGGTGGCCCCATAGGCGATCACGTTACCGGCGATGACGTTGTGCTCCGCCGGCAGTGAAGCCGAACGGTCGGGTCGGACGACGACCCGACCACCTGAAAGTCCTTTCGCCACATAGTCGTTGGCGTCGCCATACAGTCGCAGGGTAATGCCGGCGGGGAGGAATGAACCCAGGGACTGACCAGCCGATCCCGACAGCGAGATGTCGATCGTGTCGTCCGGCAGACCGTGCGGATGGGCCTTGGTCACCTCGTGGCCGAGCATGGTGCCCACCGTTCGGTTGACGTTGCGGATCGGGAGCTCGATGCGCACGGGAGTCTTGTCGCGCAAGGCTTCCTGGCTCATCTCGATCAGGGTGTGGTCCAGCGCCTTCTCGAGTCCATGGTCCTGGCCGACGGTGTTGCGCCTTGGCGCACCATCCGCGGACTTGATCTCGGTCAGGATCGGGGTCAGATCGAGGCCGCTGGCCTTCCAGTGCTGGACGGCGGCTGCGATCTCGAGCAGAGACGCCTCGCCGATCGCCTCCTGGATGGAGCGCAGGCCGAGGGCGGCCAAGTGCTCGCGAACCTCTTGGGCGATGTACTCGAAGAAGGTCTCGACGAACTCCGGCTTGCCTGAGAACCGGGAACGCAGCTCGGGGTTCTGGGTGGCAATGCCCACCGGGCAGGTATCCAGGTGGCACACACGCATCATGACGCAGCCGCTCACCACCAACGGCGCTGTGGCGAAGCCGAACTCCTCGGCGCCCAGCAGTGCCGCGATCACGACGTCACGTCCGGTCTTGAGCTGGCCGTCGACCTGGACCACGATCCGCTCTCGTAAACCGTTGAGCACCAACGTCTGCTGGGTCTCGGCAAGTCCCAGCTCCCACGGCGCACCCGCGTGCTTGAGAGAGGTGAGCGGCGATGCCCCGGTGCCGCCGTCATGCCCCGAGATGAGCACGACGTCGGCATGTGCCTTGCTGACGCCGGCCGCCACCGTGCCCACACCGACCTCGGACACGAGCTTGACGTGGACGCGTGCCGCGGGGTTGGCGTTCTTGAGATCGTGGATCAGCTGGGCCAGGTCCTCGATGGAGTAGATGTCGTGGTGAGGTGGCGGTGAGATCAGTCCCACTCCGGGCGTCGAGTGGCGCGTCTTGGCGACCCACGGATAGACCTTGTGGCCGGGGAGCTGGCCGCCCTCGCCGGGCTTGGCGCCCTGCGCCATCTTGATCTGGATGTCGTCGGCCTGGGTCAGATACAGCGAGGTCACTCCGAAGCGGCCGGAGGCGACCTGCTTGACCGCCGACCGGCGGATCGGGTCCAGCAGACGGTCCTCGTCCTCACCGCCCTCCCCCGTGTTGGACCGCCCGCCAAGGCGGTTCATCGCGACGGCGAGGGTCTCGTGGGCCTCCTGGCTGATGGATCCATAGCTCATCGCGCCCGTGTTGAAGCGGGCCACGATCTCGCTCACCGGCTCGACCTCGTCGATGGGCACCGCCGTGCGGCCCGCCGCGAACTGGAACAGACCACGCAGCGTCATCAGCCGCTCGGACTGCTCGTCCACGCGCGCGGTGTACTGCTTGAAGATGTCGTAGCGGCGGGCTCTGGTGGAGTGCTGCAGACGAAAGACGGTGTCCGGGTCGAACAGGTGGGGCTCACCCTCACGGCGCCATTGGTACTCCCCGCCCACGTCCAGCTTGCGGTGCGGCAGGCGCACGCCATCCCGCGGGTATGCCGTGGCATGGCGCGCCGCCACCTCTCCTGCCAGGACGTCGAGCCCGATGCCGCCGAGCTGCGAGATGGTTCCGGTGAAGTAGGAGTCGATCAGCTCCTGGGAGAGCCCGATGGCCTCGAAGACCTGCGCTCCGCGATAGGACGCCACGGTGGAGATGCCCATCTTGGACATGACCTTGAGCACGCCCTTGCCGAGCGCCTTGATGAGGTTCCTGACCGCAGTCTCGGAGCTGACCCCGGTAAGGGCACCCGAACGAACCAGATCCTCCACCGACTCCATCGCCAGATACGGGTTGACCGCCGCGGCGCCATAGCCGATGAGCAGCGCCACGTGGTGGACCTCGCGAACGTCCCCGGCCTCGACGAGCAAACCGACCTGCGTGCGGCTCTTCTGGCGGATCAGGTGGTGGTGCACCGCCGAGGTCAGCAGCAGCGTCGGGATGGGGGCAAGATCGCGACTGGAGTCACGGTCCGAGAGCACGACGAAGCGCGCTCCCTCGACGATGGCCGCCGACACCTCGACGAAGATCTCGTCCAGGCGTGCCTTCATGGCGGCCGACCCTCCGGTCACGTCGTACAGGCCCTTGACGACGTACGTGGCGTAGCCGGGCAGGTTGCGGTCCGCGTTGATGTGGACGATCTTGGCCAGCTCGTCGTTGTCCAGGACAGGGAACGGCAGGACGACCTGTCGGGCGGATGCCGGTCCGACCGAGAGGGCGTTGCCCTCGGGGCCGATCACGGTCCCCAGCGAGGTGACGAGCTCTTCGCGGATGGCGTCCAGGGGTGGGTTCGTCACCTGGGCGAAGAGCTGGGTGAAGTAGTCGAAGATCAGCCGGGGACGTTCGGAGAGCACGGCGATCGGGCTGTCGGTGCCCATTGAGCCCAACGCCTCCCCGCCGGTCTTCGCCATGGGAGTCACCAGAATCCGCAGCTCTTCCTGGGTATAGCCGAAAGTCTGCTGACGACGTGCCACCGATGCCGCGGTGTAAGTGATGTGCTCCCGCTCGGGCAGGTCCTGCAGGTTCATCAACCCAGCGTGCAGCCAGTCCTCGTACGGGTTCTCAGCCGCCAGCGAGGACTTCACCTCGTCGTCGCTGACGATACGGCCGTGCTCGGTGTCCACGAGGAACATGCGTCCTGGCTGCAACCGGCCCTTGCGGACCACCCGACCGGGCTCGAGCTCGAGGACCCCGGTCTCGGAGGCAAGGACCACGAGGCCGTCGTCGGTGACCCAGTAACGCCCGGGACGCAGACCGTTGCGGTCCAGGACAGCGCCGATGACCGTGCCGTCGGTGAACGTGACGCAGGCCGGCCCGTCCCACGGCTCCATGAACGAGGAGTGGAACTTGTAGAACGCCCGGCGCGCCGGGTCCATCTCGGCGTGGTTCTCCCACGCCTCCGGGATCATCATGAGAACCGCGTGAGGTAGCGATCGGCCACCGAGATGCAACAGCTCCAGGACCTCGTCGAAGGACGCCGAGTCCGAGACCCCGGTGGTGCAGATCGGGAACAGGCGCTGAAGGTCACCAGGAATCACGTCGCTCGCGAGCTGGCTCTCCCGCGCCTGCATCCAGTTGCGGTTGCCCTTGACCGTGTTGATCTCGCCGTTGTGGGCGATCAGCCGGTAAGGGTGAGCCAGCGGCCAGGAAGGAAAGGTGTTGGTCGAGAAACGCGAGTGGACCAGCGCCAGCTCGGTGACGAACCGATGGTCGGAGAGGTCGGGGAAGAAGGGCTCGAGCTGGTCGGTGGTGAGCATGCCCTTGTAGACCATGGTGCGTGCGGACAGCGATGGGAAGTACACCGCGGTCTCGTGCTCGGCGCGCTTGCGCAGGCAGAAGGCCAGACGCTCGAGGCCCATGCCGACCTCATGCGTGGCGGACGCGGTCACGAAGAGCTGGCGGAAGTGCGGCATACAGGCCCGCGCGGTCTCACCAACGAGGTCGGCGGCAATCGGCACGTCGCGCCAGCCGAGAACGGTCAGACCCTCCTGTGCGGCGATGGCACAGATGGCGGCCTCCGCGCTCGCCCGCTCGTGTGCATCCGCAGGCAGGAAGGCGATGCCCGCGGCGTAGGCGCCCTGAGCGGGCAGCTCGAAGTCCACGACGTCGCGCAGGAAGTCATCCGGGATCTGGGTGAGGATGCCGGCTCCGTCACCGACCAGAGGGTCCGCTCCGGTTGCACCGCGATGCTCGAGGTTGCGCAGCGCCGTCATGGCATGGTCGATGATGTCGTGCCCGGCACTACCGCGCATGGTCGCGATGAACGCGACACCACAGGCATCGTGCTCAAGCTCGGAGCTGTACAACCCCTGGCTGCGCGGCTGAGCGGAAAAAAGCGAAGACAAGATTCGACACCGTCCTTGACGTCTCGAGAGGCAGCCCGGGGAACCAGGCGTGGACGGCACTGGCCAGCGTGGTGATCGAAGGATACCGGAAACCTGGGTATCCTGACAGGCGGGACAGTTCAGTCCAGATGCTGAGATAAGGACGGATCGTCCACGGGTGGCCCGGACGTCGCGATGGCCTCTGCGACATCTCCTTCACCGTGATGACCTCGCACCCCGAGGCGCCAGAAGGCGAAAGCCGAGCCGGCGAACACGATGACCGACGTCCATACGTTGAGGCGGAGCCCGAGGATGTGATTGGCCGCATCCGTGCGCAACATCTCGATGACGCCCCGGCCGAGGGTGTAGAGCATCCCGTAGAGCGCGAAGATCTGACCTCGGGCCAGGCTGTAGCGACGATCGACCAGCACCAGGACCAGTGCAACCAACAGGCACCACAACGACTCGTACAGGAACGTCGGCTGGAAGGTGCCAAGAACGTTCGTCGTGCTGTTCGGACAGGTGACTGCACCTCCCGCGGCCTGATCCCAGCAGTGGATCTGCAGACCCCACGGCAGATCGGTCCTGGCGCCATACAGCTCGTTGTTGAAGTAGTTGCCCCAACGACCGATCGCCTGGGCGAGGACCACACCCGGCGCCGCCGCGTCGGCGTAGTCCAGGAAGCGGACCCCATTTCGGCGACAACCGAGCCACGCGCCCAGGGCGCCCAGCGCCACGGCTCCCCAGATGCCGAGGCCGCCCTCCCAGATCTTGAAAGCGTTGAGCGGGTGACCGCCCGCGCCGAAGTAAGCCTGCGGGCTGGAGATCACGTGGTAGAGCCGGCCGCCGACGATCCCGAACGGCACCGCCCACGTGGCCACATCCAGCGCCTCACCCGGCTTGCCCCCACGTTCAACGAGCCGTCGCTGGGCGATCCAGACCGCGGCGACGATGCCGACGAGGATCCACAGCGCGTAGGCCCTGATCGGGAACCAGCCGATGAACCAGACCGACTGGGACGGGCTCGGGATGGACGAGATCACTTCGTGGCGGCCTTGACCTGAGCGATCAGAGCTTCCGGTGTCGACAGGGTCTTGGTGATGTCCTTGCCGTTGAGCTTGAGGGTGGGGGTGCTGTTCACTCCAGCCTTCTCGGCGGCGCTCTGCGTATCGGTGACGTACTGGGCATGCTGACCCGAGGAGGTGCACTTCTGCCAGGTCGTCAGTGACGTACCGGTGATTCCTGCGGTCGTGGCGAACTCCGTGAGCTGGGCGTCGGTGTAGCCGGCACCCTCCTGCGCCGGCTGGGCCGCGAACACCGCTGCGTGGTAGGCGAGGAACTTACCGACGTCAGAGGCGCAGGCGACGGCATTGGCGGAGCGTTTCGAGGAGTCATTATTGAGGTTGTCGTCCAGGAAGGACAGGGTGTGCACGACCAGCTTGATGTCCCCTGCCTGGACCATCGAGGCGATGCTGGGTCCCATCGCCTTCTCGAGCTGTCCGCAGACCGGGCACTGGAAGTCCTCGTAGAGGTCGAGCGTGGGCGCGTTGCTCTTGGCCGGCGATGCGTTGGCCAAGATGCCGCCCAGGTCACCTGAGACGACCCCGGCCGGCTGGGCGGAGCCCCCCGAGGCGCCACCCGACTTGCCGCTGTTTCCGATCAGGATGGCCACCACCACCCCCACGATCACGACGGCGGCAACGACCCCGCCGATGATGACAGGGTTGGCGCCCTTCTTCGGGGTGGCTGCCTTGAGCTTCTTGGAGGCGTCTGGGCGCATGTCGGTGATCTCCTCTAGCTGAACAAGCGTTGATCAAGGCTGTATGCCGTACGTGGACGCGCGACGAGCCACGCCGCACAGGCTGCGACTCCAACGTCGCGCAGTATGTCCCGTGGGTACTGCGTCTGAGCGGCCGCGATAGTTCCCCCGCCGCCGAAACAGCCACAGTCAATGGTCAGCCCGCGGGCCCACGCCGAGGCGATGCCGATGATGAACGCCACCATCAGGATGCCGCCCACCGTCGCGGACAAGCGCGTGAAAAGGCCGATGACCAGGAGCAGTCCGACCAGGATCTCGACCACGGGCAGCGCGTAGCCCACGTATCCGGCGAAGTCGTACGGAAGGATCTGGAAGGCACGTACCGCCCTTGCCGAGAGCGCGGGTGAAGTCACCTTGGCCGCCCCGGCCCAGATGAGGACGACCCCCACGATCAGCCGAGCCAGCAGACCGATCACCTCGGGCAGGCGACCGGCGTCCGATTGACTCCTCAGCCCCATGGGCTCAGCCTTCCCGTCGGACGCCGGCAGCGAGCTCGGCCGACAGCTTGCGGATCGCGGCAAGACCGTCCGCACGCGACCCGGAGTCCGCGAGGCAGCGCACCAGCGCCGACCCGACGATCACGCCGTCGGCGAAGGCCGCAACCTGAGCGGCCTGGGCGCCGGCGGAGACACCGAGTCCGACGCAGATCGGCAGATCCGTCATCACACGCGTGCGGGTCACCAGGACCTCGGCGGTGTCGCCGACCGTCGCGCGGGCCCCGGTGACTCCCATGGTCGAGGCGGCGTAGACGAAGCCGCGGCAGGCCGAGGCCGTGCTCCTGAGCCGGTCAGGTGTCGAGCTCGGCGCAACCAGGAAGATGCGGTCGAGGTCGTTGCGCTCGGCGGCCGCGATCCACTGGGCAGCCTCGTCCGGGATGAGGTCCGGGGTGATCAGCCCGGCCCCACCAGCGGCCGCCAGGTCGTCGGCGAACCGGTCGACGCCATAGCGGAGAACGGGATTCCAGTAGGTCATGACCAACGCGGGAGCACCGGTCTCGGCGACTGCCCGAACCGCAGTGAAGACGTCCCGCAGCCGCGTTCCACCCTTGAGTGCGACGTCGACCGCGTGCTGGATGACGGGGCCGTCCATCAAGGGGTCGGTATAAGGCACCCCGATCTCGACAATGTCCACGCCGGCCTCGACCATGGCGACCATGGCGTCGATAGATTCCTGGACGTCCGGGTAGCCGACCGGGAGGTAGCCCACGAGCGCGGCCCGTCCCTGCGCCCTGGTCGTGGCCAGCACTGCCCCGACGCCACTCACTGCTCCTCCATCGCGTCACCGAGCAGCCCGAACCAACGCGCTGCCGTGTCGACGTCCTTGTCCCCACGCCCGGACAGGTTGACCAGGATGACTCCATCAGGGCCGAGCTCACGCCCGACCTCGAGGGCGCCTGCGAGTGCGTGGGCACTCTCGATGGCGGGGATGATCCCCTCGGTTCGGCACAGCAGCGCGAAGGCATCCATCGCCTGGACGTCGGTGATCGGACGGTACTGCGCCCGACCGCTGTCGCGCAGGAACGAGTGCTCAGGCCCGACGCTGGGGTAGTCCAGCCCTGCCGAGACCGAGTGAGACTCCAGCGTCTGTCCATCCTCGTCCTGCAGGACATAGGTGAACGCACCGTGCAGCACACCCGGAACCCCCGCGCTGAAGCGGGCGGCGTGCTCCCCGCTGTCAACGCCTTTTCCCCCGGCCTCCAGCCCTATCAGGGCCACCGACGGGTCGTCGATGAAGCGGTGGAAGATGCCCATCGCGTTGGAGCCCCCACCGACGCAGGCGCACACAGCATCGGGAAGGCGACCGACCAGATCCAGCACCTGAGCCCGTGCCTCGACGCCGATGATCCGTTGGAAGTCACGCACCATCACCGGGAAGGGGTGCGGGCCGGTGACGGTGCCGATGAGGTAATGGGTCGTCCCGACGTTTGTGACCCAGTCGCGCATCGCCTCGTTGATGGCGTCCTTCAGCGTCTGGCTGCCATGGCTCACCGAGATCACCTCGGCGCCGAGGAGCCGCATCCGGGCGACGTTCAACGCCTGACGCTCCATGTCCTTCTGGCCCATGTAGACGACGCACTCCAGACCCATGAGGGCGGCTGCCGTTGCACTGGCGACGCCGTGCTGACCCGCCCCGGTCTCGGCGATGATGCGCGTCTTGCCCATGCGTTTGGTCAGAAGCGCCTGGCCGAGGACGTTGTTGAGCTTGTGCGAGCCCGTGTGGTTGAGGTCCTCACGCTTCAGCAGGACGCGCGCTCCCCCCGCGTGAACGGCGAAGCTCGGGACCTCGGTGATGATGCTCGGACGGCCGGTGTAGGTACGGTGCAGGCGCTCGAGCTCCCCCTGAAAGGCTGGGTCGATGTTGGCCTTCAGTCGCGCCTCGTCGAGCTGCTCGAGGGCAGCAACAAGTGCCTCAGGGACGTAGCGACCGCCATAGGCACCGAAGCGGCCGGCCCTCGCCTCGGACGCCGGCACACCGGGATGGTCGTTCATCAGACTCCCTGCTGGCGTAGCGCGGGGCGGGCACCTGCGGCGATGAGATCGGCTACGGCCTCACGGGGGTGACCACCGGTCACCAGGCTCTCCCCTACGAGTACCGCGTTCGCACCCGCACGGGCGTAGTCGGCCACGTCGTGTGGCCCGCGGACACCGGACTCCGCGACCTTGACGATCCCGGCGGGGACGTGCGGGGCCAGTCGCGCAAACGTCCCGCGGTCGACCCCGAGGGTCTTGAGGTTGCGGGCGTTGATGCCTATGACCCGCGAACCGGCGTCGACGGCCCGGGCGGTCTCGGCCTCGTCGTGGACCTCGACCAGGGCAGTCATCCCCAGGGACTCGGCGAGCTCACGCAACCCCACGAGCGTGGGTTGATCCAGGGCCGCGACGATAAGCAGGACGGCGTCGGCCCCATGGGCGCGGGCCTCCCACACCTGGTAGGCGGAGACTACGAAGTCCTTGCGCAGGACGGGGATGCCCACGGCTGCCCGCACCGCTGCCAAGTCCTCGAGGCTACCTCCGAAACGGCGCTTCTCGGTCAGCACGCTGATCACGCTGGCCCCACCCGCGGCGTAGTCGGCGGCCAGCCCGGCCGGGTCGGCAATCAGGGCCAGGGCCCCTTTGCTCGGGCTGGAGCGCTTGACCTCGGCGATCACCTTGACGCCTGCTCCGACGCAGAGAGCGGCAAACGCGTCTCTGGCCGGTGCGACCTGCTCCACGCGGGATCTCAGCTCGTCGAGCGAGATGGCGGCCGCGCGAACGGCGAGGTCCTCACGGACGCCGTCAATGATCTCGTCGAGGACAGTGGGCACCCGGCAAGGCTATCGGCGACGTGGTGCGAGGCCGAATTGGCCCCACGGTGCTCAGCCGATCGTCGTGGTCCCGCCCGGCTGCTCCGGCTTGGTCTGACCGAAACCTGCCATGGCCAGGATCTTGCCGGCAGCGACTCCGACGCCTATGAGGACGATGCCGACGATGGCCAGGGGCCAGCTCGCGACCACGACCGCCACAGAGATCAGGAAGGAGGCAACCAACAAGATCGTCACGGCGGTCCAGGCTGCCTTGCTCTGGCCGTGTCCGTGCTCTGCCATGGGTCCCTCTCCTCGATACGGCGCCTGTGCTTCTGGTCAAGCTGCTGAACGAGATGCAGCTCTTGAGACCTGGAAGTCATTGTGTCAGCGACGGCCGATGAGGGCATCCCCATCGGTCACGGTCGTCGAACCGGCGCTCGACCACTCAGCGCCCGACCACTCAGTGCCCGTCAGTGGGGTCCTCACCCCGGGACAGCTGGTCCCATGCCGAGTCGTGTCCGGACCCCTGTTCGCCTGTCGGGTTCCGCCGGGACATCTCGCCTGCTGCGGGCGCGTCATACCTGCTGGAGAGCCCAAGCCAGTGCCGCCCACCAACCAGCGCACCGAACCCTCCGGCCCCCATGACGAACGCCGCGACGAGCGCGAACCACGCCCAGCCCTCCGCTCGCCCGTGGGCGGCAACGGTCCCGCTGCGGCCGGTGCCGGCAGCCGCGAGCCTGCCCAGCGCGCCGCCGGGGTCGGCGAGGATCCCGATGACCACGACTGCGCACATGACTGCCGCCAGCAGCGCGGCGCAGGCGGCGACGACGCGCACCACAGGGCGGGATGTGGCCACGGCCACAGCGGAGACCAGACCCACCAACGCGGCAGCAAGCGCGCCCGGTGCGACATCAGACCCCCTGGCATGCAGAACGCCCGCACCGAGGTTGGCATCGGCGCCCGAGCCCGAGACCCATCCGCGAGAACCACTGAGGAGGATGGCCACCGCACCCACCAGCACCAGAAGCAGCATCAGCCGCTTACTGGTCAGTGCCACGATCACGGGGTCCGGAGCCCGGAGGCGGAGGCAACGGCTCGCAGGGCCGCCGCAGCCTTGTTGACGCTCTCCTCGAGCTCAAGCTGGGGCACCGAGTCCGCGACGATCCCCCCGCCGGCCTGGACGTAGGCCCGTCCACCCTTGATCACGGCCGTGCGGATCGCGATAGCCATGTCGAGGTCGCCGTGGAAGTCGAGATAGCCGACAACGCCGCCATAGATGCCCCGACGGCTCGGTTCGAGCTCGTCGATCAGCGCCATCGCACGCGGCTTGGGCGCCCCCGAGAGGGTGCCGGCCGGGAACGTTGCCACGAGGACGTCATAGGCGCTCTGCTCGGGCCGGATGTCGCCGACGACCGTGGACTCCAGGTGCATGATGTGGCTGTAGCGCCGGACGGTCATGAACTCCACCACGTCGACCGTGCCGGCACGACAGACCCGCTGCAGGTCGTTGCGCGACAGGTCCACGAGCATCACGTGCTCCGAACGCTCCTTGGCGTCGGCCAAGAGGTCGTCGGCGTTGGAGACATCGGCCTCAGGGGTGCTACCCCGTGGTCGTGAGCCCGCAATCGGATGGGTGATGGCCCGCCTCCCGGTCACCTTGACCAGCGCCTCCGGACTGGAGCCCACGACGTCGTATGCCGTGCCGTCCGGTGCCGGGAGCCGCAGGAGATACATGTAGGGGCTGGGGTTCGACGCACGAAGCACGCGATAGACGTCGAGCGCGTCCGCTGGGCAGTCGACCGTGAAACGTTGCGAGAGGACGACCTGGAAGACCTCGCCTGCGCGGATGGCCTCCTTCCCGGCCTCGACCATGGCACGGAACTGCTCAGGGGTGTGGTTGCTTGACGACTGGGGCGCGGTCGGCTCGATGACGGCCACGGTGCTGGGGGCCCCGGCAGCAAGGTCGGCGGTCATCCGGTCCAGCCGGCCGACGGCGTCGGTCCAGGCGTCCTCGACCCGCTCGTCGGTCGCGTCGTAGTTGACGGCGTTGGCGACCAGCAGCAGGGAGCCGTCGGCGTGGTCCAGGACCGCGAGATCCGTGGCCAGCATCATGGCGAGCTCGGGCAGGAGCAGCTCGTCCGGTGCCGTGTCCGGGACCTTCTCCCAGCGACGGACCGCGTCATAGGTGATGGCCCCGACCATGCCACCGGTCAACGGCGGCAGACCCGGGATCGGCTCTGTCGCGAGCGCAGCAACGGTGTCGCGCAACGCTTCCAGCGGGTTGCCACTCGTGGGGACCCCGACCGGCGGGTTGCCGATCCAGTGGGTCATCCCGTCCTTCTCGGTCAGCACGGCACTGCAGGCGGCGCCCACGATGGAGTATCGCGACCACACTCCCCCGTGCTCGGCGGACTCCAGCAGGAACGTGCCAGATGCATCCTTGGCAAGCTTGCGATAGACGCCCACCGGCGTCTCGGCATCGGCCAGCAACCGGCGCACCACGGGGATGACCCGACGGCTTCGGGCCATCTCGGTGAACTCGTCCAGCGAAGGCCACGTCACGCCGTACCCGAGGTTGGGCGTGGGACCGCTGGGTGGGTCGGCGATCCGGGGATGCTCATTCATGCGGATGTCCTTGTACGGCAGCAAGATCGTGATCGTCGAAGCAGGTACGCGCTCCGGTGTGGCAGGCCGCGCCGATCTGGTCGACACGGACGAGCAACGCGTCACCGTCACAGTCCAGGGCGACGGTCTTGACGTGCTGCACATGACCCGAGGTGTCGCCCTTGCGCCAGTACTCGCCGCGGCTTCGCGACCAGAATGTCACCCGACCCGACGTCAGGGTGCGATGAAGTGCCTCATCGTCCATCCAGCCGACCATGAGAACCTCGCCGCTGTCGTACTGCTGCACGACGGCACAGACAAGACCACCGGCGTCGCGCTTCAGGCGCTCGGCGACCGCCTCGTCGAGGGAGGTCTGCGCTGAGGGCTGCGAGGGGGTCTTGGACACCTTGGACATTCTGCCGTGCCACCCCCTCGTCGAAGGCGGCAGATGCCTGCGTGTTGGATCAACGGATGCTGACCATCGACCTCGACGTGATCCGACTGACCCTCCACGTGCTCGGAGCGACCATCTGGGTGGGCGGCCAGATCGTCCTGGCGGCCCTCATGGGGCCGCTGCGCCGGACAGCTCCGGCGGCGATCGCCCCGGCAGCCCGCGTGTTTGCCTGGGTGAGCTGGCCTGCTTTTGCACTGCTCATCGTGACGGGCTTCTGGATGCTCGCCGGCGGAGATCAGAAGAGCGATGCGTTCCGGACCACCTTGATGGTCAAGCTCACGCTCGTCGCTCTCTCAGGCATCGGCGCCGCACTGCACACGTTCGCCAAGAGCCCCACGCTCAAGGGCATCTGGGGGACTGTTGGCCTTCTGTGTGCGCTGGGCGCCGTGCTGTTCGGCGTCTCGATCGTCGAGGCCGGCTGAGCGGCCGCCGGCGCGGTCCCTCGTTCGTTCGTAGTCCGACAACCCGGGCCACCCGATCCGGGGTCGGGTCCCCGGATGTGAGGATGTTGCCATGACCCGGTTCGCCAGCATTGAGCGTCGTGACCTCTGTGACACCTTCGAACGGGTCGGTCCTGACGCCCCGACGCTCTGCCTGCCCTGGCGGACGCGGGATCTCGCAGCCCACCTGGTCGTGCGTGAGAGCCGACCGGACGTTGCCGCCGGCATCTGGGTGCCGGGCCTGGCCGCCCGGACAGAGCGGGTGCAGAAGGCGTATGCCGCCCGGGAGTGGCCGCTGCTGGTCGACCACGTCCGTTCCGGCCCGCCGGCCTGGTCCCCGGCCTCGCTGGCGCGGGTGGACGAGGTCATCAACACGGCCGAGTTCTTCGTCCACCATGAGGACGTGCTGCGAGGCGGCCCGGACTGGACGGCTCGCGAGCTTCCTACCGATCTCGAGTGGGCGCTCTGGGGCATCGTCTCCCGGACCGCACGCCTGAAGTACGCGCGATCTGGGGTGGGAGTGGTGCTCGTGGCGCCGGGGTATGCCCGTCGACAGGTCCACGCCATGACCGATCTCGGCACCATCGTGCTCAAGGGCACCCCGGGCGAGCTGTTGCTCTACTCGTTCGGCCGCCGGGACGTTGCGAGGGTCGACCTATCAGGCCCCCAGGAAGCCCTCTCAGCCATCTGACTCCGGCACATGATCAGTCCATAACAGTTGGATGACAGACCGATCACATGCCGCCGCCATTCAACGCCGAACACACTTCGTGGGCGGGTGGGACTTATCGAGGGGTAAGTCATGACCAGAAGCTGGAAGGTCTACGCGACCGCGACGGCCGCGACCATGGCGTTGATACTGGCGGGTTGCGGCCAGCAGACGCTGAAGAACGAAGCCAACCAGTCCCGCGCGGCGGTGACGCTGGTAGCGGCAACCACCGGGCAGGTAAGGACGTACTACATCGCTGCTGACGAGGTGCTTTGGGACTACGCGCCGGATGACACGAACGACATCACCGGGGCACCGTTCACCGCCGATGAGCAGGTGTTCACGAAGCAGGGACCCAACAGGATCGGGCACAAGTACTGGAAGTCGTTGTACCGGGGATACACCGACGCATCCTTCACCCAGCCCATCGTCCGGCCAACCTCCTGTGCTCCCACTGCCCGCGTGTGCGACGACACCCTGGGGATGCTGGGACCAGTGATCCGCGCCGCCGTGGGTGACACCATCAAGGTGGTGTTCAAGAACAACACGCCATACCCCGCCTCGGTCCACCCCCATGGTGTCTTCTACCAGAAGAACGCCGAGGGTGCGCCGTATGCGGACGGGACTGCCGGGGGCAACAAAGCCGACGACGCCGTGCTTCCGGGAACGACCTTCACCTACAACTGGGGCGTACCGGACCGCGCGGGCCCGGGCCCGATGGACGGCTCCTCGGTGCTGTGGATGTACCACTCGCACACCGATGAGGTCGCGGACACCAACGCCGGGCTCATCGGACCCATGGTCATCACGGCCAAGGCCTCGGCCGACCCTGCCACCGCGACACCGCTGGACGTCGATCGTGAGATCTTCCAGTTCTTCACCGTCGAGAACGAGAACAACAGCCCGTACCTCGAGAAGAACCTCAAAGAGCTGGCGGGGGCACCGAACAACATCTCGACGAGCGACGCAGGCGCGTTCGAGGAGAGCAACCTGATGCACTCCATCAACGGCTACGTCTACGGCAACAGCCCCGTCCCCACCATGCGCAAGGGCCAGCGGGTGCGTTGGTACATCTTCACGCTGGGGACCGAGGTCGACCTGCACAGCCCCCACTGGCACGGCAACACCTTGACCGTCAACGGCATGCGCAGCGACATGATGCAGATCATGCCCGGCATGATGATGGTCGGCGACATGGTTCCCGACAACGTGGGCACCTGGCTTCTCCACTGCCACGTCAACGACCACATTCTCGCCGGCATGCAGACGCGGTACCGCGTCACGACCTGAGGGCGGGGGATGATCGGGCGGGCCCGGCGGCGTTTCGCCGGGCCCGCCCAGCCCTTCTCAGCGGACGGGCAACCCATGGCTGCGCAGCGCATCCTTGACCTGGCCGATGGTCAGGTCACCGAAGTGGAACACGCTGGCGGCAAGCACCGCGTCGGCTCCCGCGTCGACGGCGGGAGCGAAGTCGGCGACCTTGCCCGCGCCGCCGCTGGCGATCAAGGGCACGCTCACCTCTCGTCGAACGGCCTCGATCAGCTCTAGGTCGAAGCCGTCCCTGGTGCCGTCGGCGTCCATCGAGTTGAGCAGGATCTCACCCGCGCCCAGATCCACCGCCCGGGCGCACCACGCGATCGCGTCCAGTCCTGTCCCGTCGCGACCACCGTGGGTGGTCACCTCGAACTCGCCTGTGGCCGAACCCGATTCGCCGTGTCGACGTCGGACATCGGCGGACAGCACCAAGACCTGGGAGCCGAAGCGATCCGCGATGTCAGCGATCAGGCCGGGGCGGGAGATCGCGGCCGTGTTGACTCCCACCTTGTCGGCCCCGGCGCGCAGCAAGCGGTCCACGTCGTCGACGGTTCGCACGCCCCCGCCCACGGTCAACGGGATGAACACCTGCTCGGCGGTCCGGCGCACCACGTCCAAGGTGGTCTCGCGGTTGCCGCTGCTTGCGGTGACGTCAAGGAACGTCAGCTCGTCAGCGCCCTGCTGGTCATAGCGTTTGGCCAGCTCAACGGGATCGCCCGCATCACGCAGGTTCTCGAAGTTGACCCCCTTGACCACGCGGCCCGCGTCCACATCAAGGCAGGGGATGACCCGTATCGCGACACTCACCGGGCGAGCCTATCGAGCAGCCGGCTGCGCGGTCCCCGGCTGTCTACAGTCCAGGGATGCACTTCACATCGGCGGACGAAGGGGTCGCCGCCGCCCTTCTGGCTATAGACAGGACCCAGCCACGGTGCGGTGGAACGAAAGTCGTCGCCATCGATGGGCCCAGCGGCTCGGGCAAGACCGAATTCGCGGCGGTCCTCGCCGAACGTCTTCCGGGCGCGCACATCCTGCACATGGACGACCTGTACCCCGGCTGGAACGGCCTGGTACAGGCCGTTGCCGACCTGTACGACCAGGTTCTCGCTCCGCTGGCGCTTGGCGAGCGGGCGGCATACAGACGATGGGACTGGGACCACGATCGGTATGCCGAGACGCACGAGCTCCCACCGACGAACCTCCTGCTCGTGGAGGGGGTCGGCTCGGGAGCGGGATCGGGAGCCGAGCTCGAGTCGGTCCTCATCTGGATCGAGGCAGACCGCAGCGTCCGTTTCCGGAGGGGAATGGAACGTGACGGCGACTCGTATCTGCCCCGCTGGCGGGGCTGGGCCGCCCTCGAGAAGGCCCTGTTCGCCAACGACGGGACACGGGCGCGCGCAGACCTCATCCTGGACACCACACCATGAGCACCAGACAGTGACCGCCGCCATCCACCCGATCCGTGACAGGGCCGATCTGCCACCGGTCGCAGACATGCTCGGCCTGCTCCCGGCATCAGCTCTGACCCGTCAGCCGCTGGGACGTGGGCGGCTGTGAACCTGCACGAGCGCCGACAGGCGCGCCGCCTCGGCCTTGCCAAATGCGCCATCAGCCTTCTGGATCGCCATCACCGCAACGGTATCGGTGTCATCAAGGTCCACGCTTACCCATGGCGCCCCGCCTCCGAACAGCACGCGGACGATCTGAGTCCACTCCAGCCTTCGTGTGATGATCAGGTTGCGGACCACCAGACCCTGCGCCGAGGGGACAGCGCGGATCGAGGCGAAGCGCCAGAGCATCGCGGAGACCGCAGCACCGCAGGAGACCAGGAGCAGCCGGTCGGGCAGGCCCCAGCCACCGAACAGCGGATCCACCCGGGGCATCGAGATCGCCCCAACGACGAAGATCAGCAAGGACAGTACCGCCATCGTCAGAGCGACCCTTCGCCCCCGACGGGGACGGAACACTGCGTAGGGGTCGGGGGCACCCGCGCCCGAGGCGCCGGGCATCAGAGCCGGCAGGCGGCGATGTCGGTGACAAGGATCGCCCGTGCGCCGAGGTCGTAGAGCTCGTCCATCACCTGGTTCGTACGGTTGCGGGGCACCATCGAACGTACCGCGACATAGCCCTTGTCGTGCAGCGGCGACACGGTCGGCGACTCCAGACCGGGTGTCAGCGCGCACGCCTGCTCCACCAGCTCGACGGACACGTCGTAGTCCATCATCACGTAGCTGCGCGCGGTGATCACGCCCTGCAGACGGCGGGTCAGGATGTCGAGAGCGCCCTGTCCGGAAGTGTCCCGGCGCTGGATAAGGACGGCCTCGCTGCGCAGGATCGGGTCGCCGAAGATCTCGAGACCCTGCTGGCGCAGGGTCGTTCCGGTCTCGACGACGTCAGCGATCACGTCGGCAACACCCAGCGTGATGGCAGTCTCGACCGCGCCGTCGAGGCGAACGACGTCGGACTTAACGCCATGCTCGGCCAGATGGGCAGACACCAGCCCGGCGTAGCTCGTGGCGACCCGCTTGCCTTCTATGTCCTTGACGCTCGTGGCGACACCGGGCTTTGCGGCATAGCGAAACGTCGAGGAAGCAAAGCCCAGAGACATCGACTCGACCGCAGCCGCACCGGAGTCCAGCAGGAGGTCACGACCGGTGATCCCGCCGTCGAGGGTGCCCGAGCCGACATAGACAGCGATGTCCCGCGGGCGTAGGAAGAAGAACTCGATGTCGTTGTCGACATCGGTGAGCACGAGTTCCTTGGGGTCGCGACGACTCCGGTATCCGGCCTCGCGCAGCATCTCGGCGGCGGGCTCGGCCAGAGAGCCCTTGTTGGGCACGGCGATTCTTAGCATGTCATGGGTCCTTGCGGTTGAGGACGGGCGCCCGCTCAGAGGTGGGCGTAGACGTCGTCGAGCGAGATGTCAGCAGCAACCATCAGCACCTGCACGTGGTAGAGCAGCTGGCTGATCTCCTCCGCTGTGTGGGCCTTGCCCTCGTACTCGGCGGCCATCCACACCTCGGCGGCCTCCTCGACGATCTTCTTGCCGATCGCATGGACCCCGGCGTCCAACGCGGCAACGGTGCCCGACCCCTGCGGGCGGGTGGCAGCCTTGTCGGTCAGCTCGGCATACAACTGGTCGAAGGTCTTCACGATGCTCTAGGTTACGGGGCCATCCCGGCCTGGCAGTGCGCGAGTCCGTGGTGCGGACGCGCTCGCACCCGACAAACCCCCTTTTGGCCGGAAAAGACCCTTCTAACGCATACGTGATACAACGTCGGAGACGAGTCCGAGGGGGATCCGACGTCAATGGAGACAGGTGTAGGGATGACAGACAGCTCGCGAGTTCGGTCCAAGGCCTTGGCAGAGAAGGTCATGTCGGCGCAGGAGGCCGCCCAGTTCATCACGGCGGGTTCGAACGTCGGGATGAGCGGGTTCACCGGCGCTGGCTATCCGAAGGCAGTCCCTGGGGCGCTGGTCGATCGCATGAGCGAGGCGAAGTCGCGTGGTGAGCGTTTCGCCGTCAGCGTCTGGACCGGCGCGTCGACGGCACCAGAGCTCGACGGAGCGCTGGCGGAGGTCGAGGGTGTGGACCTGCGCATGCCCTACCAGTCCGACCCGGTGAGCCGCGCCAAGATCAACGCCGGGCTGATGGACTACATGGATATCCATCTGTCCCACGTTGCACAGATGGTGTGGGAGGGCTTCTTCGGGCACATGGACATCGCCGTGATCGAGGTGGCCGGGATCACCGAGGATGGCGAGCTGATCCCCTCGTCCTCGGTGGGCAACAACAAGACGTGGATCGACCAGGCCGACAAAGTGATCCTCGAGGTGAACTCCGCACAGCCCATCGAGCTGGAGGGCATGCACGACGTCTACTACGGCACCGCGCTGCCGCCGAACCGATTGCCGCTGCAGATCATCAATCCCTCCGACCGGATCGGTGTGCCCTACCTTCACTGCCCGCCGGAGAAGATCATCGCGATCGTGGAGACCAACAGCCCCGACCGCAACTCGCCCTTCAAGGCGCCGGATGCCGACTCGAAGCAGATCGCGGGCCACATCATGGACTTCCTGGCCCACGAGGTGAAGATGGGCCGGCTGCCCGAGACGCTGCTACCACTGCAGTCGGGTGTCGGAAATATCGCCAACGCCGTGCTGATGGGGCTCGACGAAGGCCCGTTCCGGCCGTTGACCGCCTACACCGAGGTGATCCAGGACGGCATGCTGCAAATGCTCAAGAGCGGCACGCTGAGCATGGTCTCGGCGACGGCGTTCTCCCTCAGCGACGCGGCGATGGCTGATCTGTGCGAGAACATCGCCGATTACCGCGAGCGCATCATCCTTCGCCCGCAGGAGATCAGCAACCACCCCGAAGTCATCCGCAGGCTCGGCTGCCTGTCGATGAACGGCATGATCGAGGCCGACCTGTACGGCAACGTCAACTCAACCCATCTGATGGGCTCGAGCATCGTGAACGGCATCGGTGGCTCGGGTGACTTCGCCCGCAACGCCTACATCTCATTCTTCGTCACGCCGGCGACCGCCAAGGGTGGCGCGATCTCGTGCGTCGTTCCGATGGTCAGCCATGTCGACCACACCGAGCACGACACGCACATCATCGTCACCGAGCAGGGTCTGGCCGACCTGCGCGGCTTGCCGCCGCGGCGCCGTGCCCAGGTGATGATCGACCAGTGCTCGCACCCGGACTACCGGGCCCAGCTTCAGGACTATTTCGACCGGGCCACGGCCAGCTCACCCGGCAAGCACACGCCGCACCTGATCGAAGAGTCATTGTCCTGGCACGCCCGGTATCTGCAGGACGGGACGATGCAGAAGGCGTGAGTCGTCGGTCTCGCCAGCCCCTGATGGCGGGCTTCGAGCCGGCAGCTCCGCTGGTTCGTCGGCGGCGAAGAGCTGACTAGACCGCGCGGGCGATGCCCTGACCGCTGATGCATTGAGCGCCCCGACCGGCTCATGCCTTGGGTGCTGATGCCTCCAGCTCACGGAGGGTGAGCGCGGTCGCTACCGCTGCGGTCGCGGCCTCATGGCCCTTGTCCTCGCTGGAGCCCGCGAGCCCGGCGCGGTCCAGCGCCTGCTGGTCGTCGTCGCACGTCAGGACGCCGAAGCCCACCGGCACGCCGGTCCGGACGCTGACATCGGTCAAGCCCATCGTGGCCGACGCGCAGATGTAGTCGAAGTGTGGCGTCCCCCCCCGGATCACGACCCCGAGAGCGACCAACGCGTCGTACGAGGGGGCCAGACGCGAGCACGCAACAGCCAGCTCGAACGCTCCCGGCACCCGGACCAGCTCGACCGACGAGACGCCCGCATCGGACAGACCACGACGGGCGCCGGCAATCAGCCCGTCCATCACCCTCGTGTGCCACGACGCTGCGACGATGGCAATGCTCAGCGCGCTGCCATCAACATGCAGTGAAGGCGCGCCGTGCTTCATGCCTCGGCTCCCGCGTCACTCATGCCGACTCTCCCTTGTCGAGCTCGTCGAGGATCAGATCGTGGCCCATGCGATCTCTCTTGGTGCGCAGGTAGGCCTTGTTGTGCGCACCCGGCACGACGCTGAGCCGTTCGACCGCCGCCACCTCGATGCCGTAGTCGCGCATGGCGTTGACCTTCATCGGGTTGTTGGTCAGCAGCCGCACCGCCGCGACGCCAAGATCCGCAAGGATTGCCGCACCAGCCGCGTACTCACGCGCGTCGATCGGCAGGCCCAGCTCGGTCTGTGCATCGACAGTGTCAAATCCATTGTCCTGCAACGCATAGGCCTGCATCTTGTTGATCAGACCGACTCCCCGACCCTCGTGACCGCGCAGATAGACAACAACGCCGCCCTCCGCTCCGACCCGCTCCAGGGAGCGCTCCAGCTGGGGGCCACAGTCACAGCGCTGCGAGCCGAACACGTCTCCGGTGAGGCACTCAGAATGCAGTCGTGCCAACGGCGCTCGCCCCGGTAGACCCCTGGGGCTGATGAGGGCGAGGTGGTCGTCACCCGTGAGCAGGTCGCGATAGCCGACCACGCGGAATACGCCGTGCTTGGTGGGCAGGTGGGTCTCAGCAAGGCGCTCGACGCGGTCGTGGCGCTGACGCCAGGCGATCAGGCCCGCGATGGTGATGACCGGCAGGTTGTATCGGGTGCCGAGCTCGAGGACCGCGGGCAGACGCATCATCGAGCCGTCATCATGCACGAGCTCGCCGATCGCACCCACCGGCGCAAGCCCGGCCAGGCGGCACAGGTCCACGGCCGCCTCGGTGTGCCCGCCCCGGACAAGGACCCCGCCGTCCTTGGCCCGCAACGGGACGACGTGCCCCGGGCGGCGCAGGTCCGAAGCGGTCGAGCCCTCCTGCGCCAGGAGGCGAATCGTATGGGCCCGGTCCGCGGCGCTGATACCGGTGGTGACGCCTGCCGCAGCATCAACCGTGACGGTGTACGCCGTGCGAAGAGGGTCACGGTTGTCCGCCACCATCAGCGGCAGTCCCAGGCGGTCAGCGAGGGTCTCGGGCATGGGCGCGCAGATGTAGCCGGAGGTGTGGCGGATGGTCCAGGCCATCCACTCCGTGGTGAGGGTCGCCGCCGCCAGGATGACGTCGCCCTCGTTCTCGCGGTTCTCGTCGTCGAGCACCAGGACCGGAAGACCGGCCCTGAGCGCCTCGAACGCGTCTTCGATCGTGGACAGCCTGATGCTCATGCGGTTACCTCATGTCGTTCACGATCGGGTTCCTCGGCGTTCGAGGCCTTGAGCCAGACGAAGAAGCCATAGATGACGAGCCCGCCGTAGATGGCAAAGAGAACGGCTGACGGGTAGAAGTGCGAGTGGATCAGCAGCGGGACACCAACCAGGTCCACGGCGATCCACGCGAGCCAGAAGTCGTTCCAGCCCCTGGCCATCGCGTATGTTGCGACCATCGAGCCGACGAAGATCCACGCGTCGCACCAGAAGTACCAACGTGGCGCTGGAAAGCCGGCGCCGATCTGCGCGAAGACCCACTGCATCAGAGCCACGCCACCGACCCAGACCGCGAGGTACTGCAGCCGCTCGGTGGTGGTTGCCCATCGCGGGGTGATCGCGGGAGCACCGGCCGAGCGCTCCCGGCGGATCTGGCTCCACCGCCACCACCCGTAGACGCTGGTGATGATGAAGAACACCTGCCGGCCCGCCTGGCCATAGAGCGTCTGGTGCTGGGGATTCACGAAAGCCACGCCGAAGAAGACGGTGAACAGCAACACGTTGCCGATGATCCCGACCGGCCAGGCCCAGATCCGCCTCTTGAGCCCTCCGATCGCCGAACCGAAACCGAACGCGTTCCCGACGACCTCGCGCCACAGGATCTGCTGGCCGGCGATGCTCAGCTGGGCGTCGAAGATCCGCTCGAGGAAGCTCACGCGGTAACCTCCGCCCCAGCCGGAGCGTGGGTCAGCAGACGTTCGACATACTTGGCAATCACATCGACCTCGAGGTTGACGATGTCACCAACTACCTTGCGTCCCAGGGTGGTCAGCTCGAGCGTGGTGGGGATCAGGGACACCGAGAAGGTCTCGTCGGTGACGTTCGAAACGGTCAGCGACACACCGTCGACCGTGATCGACCCCTTCTCGACGACGTAGCGGGACAGCTCCGGGGGCAGCGCGAGCTGCACGACCTCCCAGCGGTCACCGGGAAGGCGCGCGAGAATCTGGGCCGTCCCATCGACGTGTCCCTGGACGATGTGCCCCCCGAATCTTGTGCTGGCCGTCATCGCCCGTTCAAGGTTGACCGGGGCGCCGGCCTCCAGGCTGCCAAGGCAGCTGCGGTTCAGCGTCTCGGCCATCACGTCGACGGAGAAGGTCTCGCGGTCGTGCTCGACAACTGTCAGGCACACGCCATTGACGGCGATCGACGAGCCTTGGGTGGCATCCTCGCTCACCAACGGGCCGCGCACTGTGACGACGGCCGACTCCGTACCGCGTTCGATGGCGACGATCTCGCCGAGCTCCTCGACAATTCCGGTGAACATCAATGTCCTTCTGGGTTGGTTGCGGCGATGGTGGCGCGGACCCTGATGTCCGGCCCGATCATGGTGACGTCGTGCGGGGTGAGCCGCATGGTCTGGTCGATCGTCTGTATGCCGAGATCCCCCACCGCCGCACGTCCGCCGCCAAGAAGCGCCGGGGCGAGGTAGGCGACTATCTCGTCGACCAGGCCGGCTCCGAGAAATGCTGCGGCCACGGTCGGCCCGCCCTCGAGCCAGACGTGGTGAATCTCTTGTTCGTGAAGGCTCTTCAGTGCCTCAGCAGGGTCGTGGGTGGTCAGATGGAGCGTCGGCGCCGTGAGATCCAGCACGCCCGAGGACTGGGGGATCGGCCGTAGCCCCATGACCACGCGTAGTGGTTGACGACCGGATGCCGATCCATCCGGCCCGCGCACGGTCAGCGCCGGGTCATCGGCGATCACCGTCCCGGTTCCGACGAGGATCGCATCGCAGTGGGAGCGCAGCTCGTGGACATCGGCTCGCGCCAAGGGCCCGGTGATCCAACGACTGCTGCCGTCAGCTGCTGCCGACCGGCCATCGAGCGTGGCCGCGAACTTCCACGTCACCTTGGGCCGGCCGTGCATGATGGAGAAGGTCCACGTGCCGTTGAGGGCCGTGGACTCCTGCGCCAGCACGCCTGCAGTCGTCAGGATGCCGGCGGCTTCCAACAGCGCCCTGCCCCCACGTGCTGACGGGTTCGGGTCAGTCTGGGCGAAAACGACGCGGGCAACACCTGCCTCGATCAGAGCCTGGCTGCAGGGCCCGGTCAGCCCGGTGTGCGCACATGGTTCGAGGGTGACCACGGCGGTCCCTGCTCGGGCCGCGGTGCCGGCCTCGCGCAACGCCACAACTTCCGCGTGGGGCGTGCCAGCCCCCAGATGGAATCCTTCGCCGACGACCATGCCTTCGTGATCAAGGATGACTGCGCCCACGCGAGGGTTGGGATCGACCAGGGGTCCGAGGGCGGCCAGCTCGAGGGCCCGACGCATAAGCGCAACGTCGCGCCCTTGTGTGTCGACCTCGCGGTCCGCCATGTCCTGCCCCTCGTGCTCGACTCGTCTTCGGTCGGCTCCGGGGCGCGAACGATGAACCCGTGCCATGGCGGGACTCAGCGGGCCCAACGGGTCCAGAAAGCGCCAATGACCTGGGTCACCACGACTGACCCGCCCAGACCCCGAAAGGGGCAGGAAGACGGGCGTCGCTGTTGCTACCTCTCATCCGGACTTTCACCGTCGGCCCGGGAGTTTCACCTGGTTCACCGACCGCTGGATGCGGTCGGGTCGCGGACTTTAACCGCCGGTTCGGAATTGCACCGATCACGGAGCACGTGTGGCCATTATGCCACCGCGATGTCACTCCACGGCATTCGGCCGTGCAGCCGGCGTTCCGACAGGGAGAATCGAGCTCCTCAGGCGTGGAGGCCCTTGCCTGTGGAGGGGGTATGCCGTGTAGCCAGCTCGCGCAGCTGGTCCACCGCCGCTGCGGCAACCTCGGCTCCGTAGACGGCCGACCCGGCGACGAAGACGTCCGCTCCGGCGTCGGCACATGCTTCGATGGTCGCCGCCGTGACTCCACCGTCGACCTGCACCCAGATCTCGCCGCCGCACCGTGTCACGGCCTCGCGGACCTCACGCACCTTGGGCATCTGGTCGGCCATGAATGACTGTCCACCAAATCCCGGCTCGACCGTCATGACCAGGACCATGTCCAGCTCGGGCAACAGGTCGGCATAGGGAGCGAACGCGGTGCCCGGCTTGAGGGCCATGCCGGCGCGAGCGCCGAGGGCACGCAGGTTGCGAGCCACCGCCCTGGGGTCGCGGGCCGCCTCGATATGGAACGTGACGCTCGAGGCACCCGCCTCCACGTACATCGGGGCCCACCGGTCGGGGTCATCGATCATCAGGTGACAGTCCAGCGGGATGGGGCTGACCCGGGCCAGCGCCTCCACGATGGGCAGTCCGAGCGTCAGGTTCGGCACGAAGTGCGCATCCATCACATCGACGTGGGCCCAGTCGGCGTTCGCGATCCGTTTGAGCTCGCTCTCGAGGTTGGCGAAGTCGCAGGCGAGGATGCTGGGAGATATCTGCACGGCCAAACCTTAGGGGTCGGTGTCAGGCAACCTTGCGCAGGAGCGCGAAGAACATCGCATCGGTTCCGTGGACGTGCGGCCAGAGCTGGACGAAGGGCCCCTCGCCGAGATGATCGACGGGGCGGCCGTCGGCGGTCAGGAACAGGTCGCGGGCATCGACGATCTCGACATCCTGGCGCCTCTTGGCGACGTCGGTGACGACGAACCTGGTCTCCGCCAGGTGCGGGCTGCAGGTCGCATAGCCGATGACGCCTCCCGGCTTGGTAGCCTCGATCGCGGAGACAAGGAGCTCCCGCTGCAGAACCCCGAGCTCGGCGAGGTCCGCCGTCGTTCGGCGCCACCGGGCCTCGGGCCGTCGGCGCAGTGCGCCCAGACCGGTGCACGGCGCGTCGACCAACACCCGATCGTAGGTGCCGGGCTCCTCTTCACCAACCTCGCGACCGTCACCGGTGCCGATCATGACCTCGAGGCCGGAGTCGATGGCCGCGTCAAGGGTCTGTCGGACCAGGTCCGTGCGGTGTTCGCTGATCTCGTTCGCGAACAGCGTCGCGCCGCGCTGCGCGCCAAGGGTCGCCAGCAGTGCCGCCTTTCCGCCGGGTCCTGCGCACAGGTCCAGCCACTTCTCGTGCTCTGCACCGGTGCGCACCTGGGCCGCGGCAATGGCCAGGGCGACCAGCTGCGAACCCTCGTCCTGGACCGCGGCACGCCCGGATCGGACGGCCGGAATCGATCCCGGGTCGCCGGAGTCGAGGAGTGCACCCACTCGCGACAAATGGGAAGGCGTTGCCCCGGCGGACGTCAGCTCCTCGACCTCGCACAGGCCCGGGCGAGCGACCAGTGAGACCTTGGCCGCCGCGTTGTCACTGACGAGCAGGGCTTCGAGGTCGGCGTCCAGGGTCTCGGCCGTCGAGGCCCCATGTCCGATCAGCGCCGCCCGCAGCGCCCGAACGATCCACCCGGGGTGGCTGTGCAGGGTCGCCAGCGCGGCAGTCGGATCATTGGTGGGAACAACCTGCGCGATCCACGTGTCGAGATCCTTCTCGCTGATTCGGCGCATCACGGCGTTGACGAACCCACCGGCGCTCGCACCGTTGACCAGTCGGGCCAGCCCGACGGTCTGGTCGACAGCGGCGTGGGCAGCGACCCGCATCCCGAGTAGCTGGTGCGCACCGAGCCGCAAGGTGTCGAGCACGTTGCTGTCGATGTCGGCCGTTGGGCGCCCGGCAGCAGCCGCGATGATGGGGTCGTAGAGGCCCCGCAGTCGCGTCGCGCCGTAGGTCAGCTCCGTGGCAAAGGCGGCATCGCGACCGCGGATACCCTTGTCCCGGAGCTCTCTTGGCAGCTCGAGGTTTGCGTAGGCCCCGTCGGCAACCGCCCGCATGACGGTGTATGCCGCCAGCCGTGCCGGGTCGGTGGACCGCGACCTTTCCGAGGGCCGCGTCACAGACCGCTCAAGATTGCCATGCTTGCGCTCCGGCCGCTGGCGTCCGGCCGCGTTACGGCGCGGGTCGGGGCTGCCGCCGCGCCGCTCGGCGTCGTCAGGGCGCTGATCAGACATCGACGAACTTCTCTCCCGGCTCGATACGGACCCCGCGAGCCCAGTCCGGGGCGGCCATGGGCTTCTTGCCGTGCGGCTGCACAGTCCCGAGCCGAACAACGCCAGCGCCGGTGCCGACGTCGACTGCGTGCTTGGAGACGGCGACCTCGCCAGCGGTGAGGGCCTCGCGGCTTCCAGCGACCCCGCTGGAATCATCAGCCGCAGAGGCAACCGGGGCGCGGGTGATCGGGAAGACCTTGATCCGCTCACCTCGGAAGGTGGTCCAGGCGCCGGGAGCCGGGCTGCAGGCACGGATGTGACGGTCGATCGCCAATGCCGGTGTGCCCCAATGGATTCGAGCATCCTTGACGCTGATCTTAGGCGCTAGCGAGACGCCCTCCCCGCGCTGGGGGACCGCCTGGAGCTCGCCGGCCTCGAGGGCGTCGAGCGTGGCTACGAGCAAGCCCGCTCCGGCTTGGGCAAGCCGCACGAGCAGGTCGCCCGCGGTGTCATCAGGCTTGATCGTCTCGGTCATCACACCGAGGGTCGGGCCGGTGTCGAGCCCCTGCTCGAGCAGGAAGGTCGTGGCGCCGGTGACCTCGTCACCGGCCATGATCGCGTGCTGGACCGGCGCCGCGCCGCGCCAGGCGGGCAGCAGCGAGAAGTGCAGGTTGATCCAGCCATGTCTGGGAACAGCCAATGCGGACAACGGGATCAAGGCGCCAAAGGCCACGATCGGGCAGGCGTCGGGCGCCAGCTCGCGCAACCGCTCCTGAAAGATCGGATCAGCGACGCGTCCCGGAGTCAGGACCTCGAGCCCCAGCTCGAGCGCACGTTCCTTGACGGGCGAGGCGACGAGGGACCTGCCGCGGCCGGCTGGGGCGTCAGGGCGCGTCAGGACGGCCACGACGTCGTGCGATGAGCCACAGAGGGCGTCCAGGCTCGGGACCGAGACGTGCGGGGTTCCGGCAAAGACCAGCCGCATCAGGTCAGCGGCCCAGACCGAAGGTTGCGTGGGGGCTGATCTTGACGGTCGGTGCCGCCTGGCCGGCCCACTCGGCCGCGCGGATGGCCTTCATGGCCAGCTTGCGCTGCGTCTTGTCCATGCGGTCGATGAACAGGATGCCGTCGAGGTGGTCGGTCTCGTGCTGCACGCAGCGGGCCAGCAGCTCTGACCCCTCCAGGGTGACCGGCTCGCCATACTGGTTGAAGCCCTTCGCCACGACCCGCAGCGCTCGCGGCGTGTCATAGAAGATCCCCGGGAAGGACAGGCACCCCTCCTCGCCCTCCTGCATCTCCGAGGACAGGTCGAGGCTGGGGTTGATCAGATGACCAGGCTCGTCGCCGACGTGGTAGGTGAATACCCGCAGCCCCACGCCGATCTGAGGCGCCGCGAGACCTGCGCCGGGCGCGTCCATCATCGTGTCGGTCAGGTCAGTGACCAGCTGGCGCAGCTCCTTGTCGAAGTCAACGACCTCGACGGCGGAAGTGCGCAACACGGGGTCACCAAAGATTCTGATGTCCTTGATCGACACGAACGTGGTTCCTCGCCTCGGGTGCGCTTGACCTGTCCAGTCTATGTGGGCGACAGCGGCAGACCGCGCAAAGCCAGGTCCTCGCGTAGGTGGCCCGCGTCAGTGAACAGGATGGCGTCCAGTCCGGCCTCGGACGCCGCCCTGATGTTGGCCAGACTGTCGTCGATGAAGATGCACCTCGCCATGTTGTCGCCTATACGCTCCCGAAGGATCTGGAAGATCGCCGGGTCAGGTTTGGCAACACCCTCCCTGCCCGAGACGATGATGTCCTCGAACAGGCCCAGGAAGGCGAAGCGTCCCAGAGCCACAGGGAAGGTCTCCTCGGACCAGTTCGTCAGCGCAAGGAGTCGTATGCCGGCCGCATGCAGCTCACGCAGGATCTGCACGCTGCCCTCGATCTCGTCCACGAGCGAGTCGGCGAAGTTCTCGCGGTATGCCCGGATCGCTGGTTCCCAGTGCGGGTGAGACTTCACAGCTGCTGCTTCGCCCTCGTCCCACGAGCGCCCCGCGTCCTGCTCGCGATTCCACGCCATGAAGGCAAACTCCTCGTCGGCCAGGAAACGGGCTGCCTGCTCCGCGCCAACCGTCTTGGCGATGGCCGGATACGGGTCCCAGGTGATCAGGACGTTGCCCAGGTCGAAGATCACCGCCTCGGCCCGAGCTGACGCCAGGTCGTCGTTCGACTGCTGGTTGGGGCCGTCGGGCTCCTTGTCGGTCAGCCCGGCGTCGGAGGCAGAAACCATGTTCTGGACCTTACCGACCGGAGGGGGCAGGCTCAGCCCAGCCCGTCGGTGGGGTCAACCCGAACCCCGACCGCTTCCGGCTCCTTGTGCGCACTACGGACCGCCTTCATGTGCGTCAGCGCGGCCGTCAGCGCCGGGCCGTCGACCAGCGTGGCGCGAAGCAGGAGCTGGATCTTCGGAACGGCTTCAGCATGGCCGACGGAGGCTTGGGTCCCAGGGGCTCGGGTGGCTGAGGCTCGGGTGGCTGAGGCTCGGGTCCCAGAAGCTCGGGCTGCAGAGGCTCGGGTCGCCAAGGCTTGCGCACCAGAGCCGGCGGCCGCGGCGGGACCAGTTGGCGTCCACGGCAACGGACCGAGTCGCTCGACCGAGTCGGCCAGACCTGCTTGCTCAACGGCTCGCTGGACCGCGACCCGGGACCCGACCAGCTGGGCCATGCGCACGGCCGGCGGCAGACTGAGATCGACCCGCTCGGCGAGCTCTCGCGCGATGAACCACTCCGGGTCCCACCGCACCAGCGCCTCGACCAGTGGCAACGTCGTGTGCGTGGGCGCGCCACAGAGCACCGCCACTCCCCCGTCCGGCGCACCACGCGTGAGTGCAGCGGCCCCCAGCCAGCGCCGCAGTGCCTCCTCCGAGGCGTCGAGCGTCGGCCGGTCCATGGATGCCCAGGCATCGAGCAACAAGGTGGCGGCGTAACCACCCTCGGCCACGGGCTCGGCGCCGGGCGTGGCGATGACCAGGCTTGGTCTGGCCGGTACCGAGGTCAGCACGCCACCCGCACCAGACGTGTGGACCGGTATGCCGGGGAACGAGCGACCGAGCTCCTCAGCCGTCCGCCGGGCGCCCACCACGCTCGATCTCAGGCTCCGGCCACCACAGCTGCCACACTCGAAGGCTGAGGCGACCGACCCGCACCAGCGGCAGGTCGGCACCCCACCGTCGGTGTTCAACGCCAGTGGTCCGTGGCATCGTGCGCAGCGCGCCGGCTCGCGGCACGTCTGACAGGACAATGACGGGACGTAACCCCGGCGCGGGACCTGGATCAGCACCGGCCCCAGCTCCAGCGCGCTCTTGGCTACCCTCCAGGCGGCCGAGGGCAGGTGCGCATGGGCCGACGGGCCATCACGCTCGACATCCGTGCCTTCCCCGGCCACCACAACGCGAGGCGCCGCCATATGGCGGATCGCCGCGTCGGCGCTGACCGATCGCACGGTCCCCGACTCAACCCACTGTTGAACCGACGTCGTCCGCGTGAACCCAGCACTCAGAAGCGCTGCGCCCTCGAGCCTCGCCCGGGTGCGAAGAACCTCGCGCACCGCCGGGTAGGGGGCCCGAGGCTCGATGAGCAGGTCGTCGCCGTCATCCCACCAGGCCACCAGCCCCAGGTCGTGCACCGGCGCGAACATCGCAGCACGCGTGCCCACGACGCACCGCACATGGCCACGCAGCACCTTCAGCCAGGCTGTATAGCGCGCCTGCGGACCCTGCCCCGCAGTCAGCCGGACGTGCTTCCCGGGGCCCAGCAACGACTGCAACGCCCCGTCGACCCGGTCGACGTCGCGGTGGTCGGGAACCACGATCAGGGCTCCGCGTCCCTGGGCCAGCGAGGTCGCAGCGGCCACTGCCATCGCAGTCGGCCAGTCGGCGTCTCCCTGCTGACCGGGCAGCGCAAGCCATGACGCCGCTGGAGCGTCCCCCGACGCGAGATGTCGCAGGAACGAGGTCCCCGCCGGGTATCTCAGCCACGGGCCGGGCTCCGGCGCGCTGAGCACCTCCCCCTCAGCATCCAGTGAGGTGAGCGCTTCCATCGCCAGGTTCTTCTCGGCCGTGGCGTGCCGGGGCGGGATGGCGAGCCTGACGACGTCACCCAGCGTTCCGGCATACCTGGTGGCGATCTCACGAGAGAGCGCGAGAACCTCGGGGGTCAGAACGGGCTCGGGGCTGACCACCTTGCGAAGCGGAGCGAGCGTGCCCGTATGTCCGGCCGTCGCGGTTCGCGCGATGACGAACCCGTCGACGTCCTGCCCGGCGAATCGCACCTTGACGCGCGCACCGGGCACGGCGAGATCGGTCAGGGAGGAGGGCACGAGGTACTCGAAGGGTCGATCCAGGTGCGCAAGCCCGACGTCCACGAGGACAAGGGCTACGGGATCGACCTCGGCGGCCTCCTGCACCTTGGGCAGGACCCTGGAACGTCCACGCGGCGAGGCCACCGCGCGGACGAGCGAAAGCTGCTCACCCACCTGCACGCTCGCCTCGTCCTGCATGCCCCAAGGTCTACCCCATGGCACCGACGAAGCTCACACCCGCCAAGGGGCGAAGCTCAGCCGGAGACGGCAGCTCGAAGCTGATCGACCCGGTCGGTGCGCTCCCAGGTGAAGGCGTTCTCGACGCCGGCCGCGCTGGTGCGACCGAAGTGGCCGTAGGCGGCCGTGGGGGTGTAGATCGGGCGCAGCAGATCGAGGTCCTCGATGATCGCGGCCGGGCGAAGGTCAAAGACCTTGACGATGGCATTCTGAATCTTGTCGGCGGAGACGGTCTCGGTGCCGAAGGTCTCGACGTACAGGCCCACGGGCTGCGCCTTGCCGATCGCATAGGCCACCTGGACCTCGCAGCGACGCGCCAGACCCGCAGCAACGATGTTCTTGGCCACCCAGCGCATCGCGTAGGCCCCCGAACGGTCCACCTTGCTCGGGTCCTTGCCGGAGAAAGCGCCACCCCCGTGACGGGCTGTGCCGCCATAGGTATCGACGATGATCTTGCGTCCGGTGAGGCCGGCGTCGCCCATCGGGCCACCGATCTCGAAGCGGCCGGTCGGGTTGATGAGCATCCGGTAGTCCGAGATGTCCAGCTCGGTGCCGGCAGCGGCCAGCTCGTCCAGCACGGGCTTGATGACCTGGTGGGCCATGTCCGGCTCGAGCAGGCCCGCCAGCGAGATGTCCGCGGCGTGCTGGGTCGACACGACGACGGTGTCGAGCTTGACCGCCCTGTCCCCGTCATAGGAGATGGTCACCTGGGTCTTGCCATCAGGGCGCAGATAGGCGACCTCGCCGGACTTGCGCACGGCCGACAGACGCTCCGCCAGCCGGTGCGCTAAGTGGATCGGCAGCGGCATGAGCTCAGGAGTGTCCTCGCAGGCGTAGCCGAACATCAGGCCCTGGTCGCCGGCGCCCTGCTTGTCCATCGGGTCGATGCCACCGGTGCGGCTCTCATAGGCCGAGTCGACGCCCTGGGCAATATCCGGTGACTGCTGGCCGATAGAGATCGAGACAGCACACGACTCGCCGTCAAAACCCTTGGTCGACGAGTCGTAGCCGATGGCGAGGACCGTGTCACGAACGATCCGTGGGATGTCCACGTATCCGGTGGTGGTCACCTCACCGGCGACGTGGACCAGGCCTGTGGTGACCATCGTCTCCACGGCAACGCGGCTGGTCCGGTCCTCGGCGAGCATCGCATCCAGGATCGCGTCACTGATCTGGTCGCAGATCTTGTCGGGGTGACCCTCGGTCACGGACTCAGAGGTGAAAAGGCGTGCGGACACGTAGTGCTCCCTTGGTTGCAGCGGCTGCTGACTGATGACTCCGACGCAGTTTACCGTGAGGACAAGACGTCCTGAATCACGTCCCAGACCGTGGCGGCCACGGCGTCCTTGGGCGCAGGGCCGGCCCGCACCACGGCATCGACACCGCGCCTGAGGATGTGGACGGTGTTGGTGTCCTGCCCGAAGACTCTCTCGGCTCCCACCTCGTTGGCGACGAGCACGTCGCAGCCCTTTCGGATGAGCTTGTCCCGGGCGTAGTCGAGAACGGTGTGCTCGGCATCGCCGGTCTCGGCCGCGAAGCCCACGATCACCGGGGTTCCGGAGAAACCCCTGGACTGCACCAGCCCGGCCAGGACATCGGGGTTGCGGACCAGCTCGATCGTGGGGGCGTGCAGGTCGGCCTCTGGCACAGCGTCATCGGGCACTCCATCGTGGAACACGGAGACAGGCACGACGTCGTGGTGGACCTTCTTGATCTTGACGTCCGCGTAGTGCGCGGGCCGGAAGTCCGCCACGGCGGCGGCCATGACGACGACGTCGAACTCCTCGGCCGCCTTCGTGACCGCCTCGCTGAGCTCCAGGGCGGTGTTGACAGGCACGACCGTCACACCGTCGGGCACCGGCAACGCCACGTTGGCCGAGATCAGGGTTACCTCTGCGCCACGGGCAGCAGCCACCGCCGCGAGCGCGTAGCCCTGCTTGCCCGACGAGCGGTTGCCCAGGAAGCGGACGGGGTCGATCGGCTCTCGCGTGCCGCCCGCGCTGATGAGAACCCGCCGTCCCGCCAAGCTTGCACTTCCTGCGCCCAGACCGCCGTTTCGCGTCGCTTCCACCCGCGGTTCGGTGCCAGAAAGGGGAGATGCAGCGGCGGAAGAAGAGGGAGAGGGATCCAGCAGCTCACGGCATACATCGAAGATGTCCTCGGGCTCGGGCAACCGGCCCTGACCCGTGTCAGCTCCGGTCAGTCGCCCCGACGCGGGGTCGATGACGTGCACGCCGCGGGAGCGAAGGGTGGCGACGTTGGCCGCCGTCGCCGGGTGCTCCCACATCTCGGTATGCATCGCGGGGGCGAGCACCACGGGACAGCGTGCGGTGAGCAGGGTGTTGGTCAAGAGGTCGTCAGCCAGCCCGTGAGCGGCCCTGGCCAGGAGATCTGCGGTGGCAGGTGCCACGACGATGAGATCGGCCTGCTGACCGAGGCGCACGTGCGGCACCTCGTGGACGTCGGTCCAGACATCGGTGGACACAGGTTTGCCCGACAACGCGGCCCAGGTGGCTGCGCCTACGAACCGCAGGGAGGCCGCGGTGGGAACCACTGTCACGTCGTGCCCACTCTCGGTGAACAGACGCAGCAACGAGCACGCTTTGTAGGCGGCGATCCCGCCGCTGACCCCAAGGACGACCCGTCTGCCCCTCATGCGTGTCCGCGTGTCATGTGTGTCACGGCGCGAGCCGGGTGTCCCGCTCAGCCGTCGGTGGGCGTCGAGGTCAGCAGACGCTCGTTGATCTCACGCAGGGCGATCGACATCGGCTTCTCGTGGACCTTGGTCTCGACCAGCGGACCAACGTACTCGAGCAGGCCCTCGGAGAGCTGGGAGTAGTACGCGTTGATCTGGCGCGCGCGCTTGGCCGAGTAGATGACCAGGGCGTACTTGGAGTCCGCCACGTTGAGCAGGTCGTCGATCGGCGGGTTGGTGATGCCCTCGGGGGCAGCCTGCGTACCGGACACGGTCAATCTCGATTCGTCGATGAATTCATGAATGCAGCAGCTTGCGGCGCGCGAAAAAGTTCAAGCGCTCATCAATGATACGAGTTCTTCGCTCGCGCGTTGAACATTGTCGTTCACGATAGTGACATCGAACTCCCGCTGGGCCGCCAGCTCCTGCCGGGCGGTGGCCAGCCGGACGCGCCGTTCCTCACCGGACTCGGTGCCGCGCCCGACAAGCCTGCGGACCAGCTCGTCCCAGCTCGGTGGGGCGAGGAAGACGAACAGGGCGTCCGGTTTCTGCGCCCGCACCTGGCGGGCGCCCTGCAGATCGATCTCGAGCAGAGCCTTCCTGCCCGCGGCGATGGCCTCCTCGACCGGTCGGCGCGGCGTGCCGTACTTGGCCTGCCCGTGGACGACGGCCCACTCCAGGAACTCTCCCTGGGCGCGCATCTGCTCAAACTTCTCGTCGTCGACAAAGTGGTAGTGCTTCCCGTCGATCTCCCGGGGTCGCGGTTTGCGGGTGGTCATCGAGACGGACACCCAAACGTCCGGAAAGGTCCGGCGGACATACGCCGCAACGGTTCCCTTACCGACGGCAGTGGGGCCGGCCAAGACCACCAGTCGGCCCTTGGACGACGGCATCTTCGGCGCGGTCAGGCTTGTTCGAAGCGCTCGATCAACGCGGCGATCTGGTTGATACCCAAGCCACGGACCCGTCGCGTCTCGGAGATGCCGACCTCGTCCATGATCTGGCGGGCCCGGATCCGGCCGACCCCGGGCATCGACTCGAGCAGGGCCGAGACCTTCATCTTGCCGACGATGTCGTTGTTCTTGCCGTCAGCGATGACCTCGGACAGCACCCCCTGTGCGTACTTGAGCCGATTCTTGACTGCCGCGCGCTCACGACGAGCGTGCGCAGCCTTGGCAAGCGCCTCGGTGCGCTGCTCAGGTGTCAGCTGGGGAAGAGCCACGGTCAGTCTCCTCGTATGGACGAATCGGATGGGCCCATCGCCATGCCAGGCGGTCAGGCCCTTGATGAGGCGTGCTCCCGAAACCTAGCGAGTCAGGGCGCGACCTGGCAACGAGGGGTGTTATCGGGTGCTCAGAATCCCGCGCAGCTGTTGTGCTGTATGCCGTGCCGCGGCACGCAACGTCGCGCTGTCGGGCCCGGAGCCGAGGATCTCCCGACTGCTGCTGGCCAGCACGTTGCCCAACGCCGCACCGAACACGGCGGCCAGATCGTCCGCGGTTGCGCCCTGGGCCCCGACGCCGGGCGCGAGCAAGGGCGCATTGGCGCGAGCCAGGTCCAGACCCAGTTTCTGGACCGCGTCGCCGACGGTAGCGCCGACGACCATCCCGACGCTTCCGAGCACTCCCTCGCAGGCGTCGGCAGCGTTCTGCGAGGTCACACCATCCACGATGCTCCCCGCGACGCTGCGGCCACCACGCTTGGCGTGCTGCACCTGGGCGCCCTCAGGGTTCGAGGTGAGGGCCAGAACGAACAGCCCCCGGCCCGTCGCGTGGGCCAGATCCAATGCCGGGCGCAGCGACTCAAAGCCCAGAAAGGGGCTGACGGTGATGGCGTCCGCGCGCAGCGGGCTGTCCTGCGAGAGGTAGGCCCGGGCGTATGCGGTCATCGTCGAGCCGATGTCGCCCCGCTTCACATCGAGCAGGGACAGCGTGCCGGCCTCGCGCAGGCCTGCGAGGGTGCGCTCGAGCACCGCGACCCCCGCAGATCCGAAACGCTCGAAGAATGCGGACTGTGGTTTCACGACCGCCACGGTCCCTGCGAACGCATCGACGCAGGTCATCGCGAACGTCTCGAGACCCACCACGGACTCATCCAGGCCCCAGTGCGCAAGCAGTCCCGGGTGCGGGTCGATGCCGGCACACAGTGGTCCGACCTCGTTCATGGCAACGCGCAGCCTGGCTCCGAACGACTCGGTCATCGCACCTGGTCCAATCTCGTGTGAGCGACTCCCACGGCATCGGTGAGTCGAGCAAACCCCTTGTCCTGCAGCGCCGCTGCCAGCTCGCGGTTGACCCGGATCGGCGCACTCGGGTCGTTGAAGATCGCAGTTCCGACCTGGATCGCGCTCGCCCCAGCCGCGACCAGCTGCAACGCGTCGTCGCCGGTACGCACCCCCCCGACGCCGATGATCGGCGCCATGGGGATGCGGCCGTCGAGCATGGCTGCGCGCACCTGCCAGATGGCACGCACGGCTATGGGGCGGATGGCCGGCCCGGACAACCCACCCGTCACGCCGGCCACCTGTGGACGCAGGAGATCCGTGTCGATGACCATGCCGAGCAGGGTGTTGATCATGGTCAACCCGTCAGCACCGGCCTTCACGCAGGCATCGGCGATCTGGACGATGTCGGTCACATCAGGGCTGAGCTTGGCGAAGATGGGAATGTGACCAGGGAGGTTCTCGCGAACCAGCCCGATCACCTTGGCCGACGCCAGCGGGTCGCAGGCGAAGACCAGCCCCCGGTTCGCGACGTTCGGGCAGGAGATGTTGACCTCGACGCCGACGACGGAGTCGAAGGCCGGTGACCGGCGCAGGACCGCTGCCACCGCGGCATACTCATCGGCAGTGTTTCCGGCGATGGATGCGAGTACCCGCGCCCCCACCGACTTGAGCCAGGCCAGGTCCTCGCGGACAAAGACGTCGATCCCCGGTCCCTGCAGGCCGATCGAGTTGAGCATCCCGCTGGGCGTCTCGGCCATGCGGGGAGTGCCGCGGCCGGAGCGTGGATCCCGCATCACCGTCTTGGTGACGAATGCACCCAGCTCGGCGATGTCGAAGAAGCGATGCAGCTCCTTGCCGTTCGCCGCGCAGCCCGAAGCGGTCATCAGCGGGTTGGGCAGCCGCATCCCGGCCAGGTCGACGCTCATGTCGGTCGTCGCACCCACCGGGGTCGAATCGTCAGTGGTCACCTTCTCGGTCACCTCGGCCATCAGTGACCTCTCATCGCCTCGACGCCAAGGGCATCCTCGGGCACGCGGCACCATCCGTTGTCGAAGGCGTCCCAGCGAACCCTGTCGCCACGGAAGGTGGGGCCCTCGACGCAGGAACGGACCATGCGGGTCTGCCCGTCGTCGCCGACCACCGGCATCACGCAGGTCATGCAGACCCCGACACCACACGCCATCGACTCCTCGACCGCGACCTGCGCGGTGGCTCCCTCGGCCGTGGCAACATCGGTGATGGACCTGAGCATTGCCATGGGTCCGCAGCCATAGACGACCTTGGCGTGGCTGCGCCGGATCACGTCAGGCAGGACGTCCGAGACCCATCCCTTGACCCCCGTCGAACCGTCGTCAGTGGTCACCGTGACGCCGTCTGCTGCGCCTCTCGCCTCGGCAACGCCGAAGAGACGGTTCTCTGTAGCAGCACCCAGGACCATCTCGACGTGGCCACCCCGCTCCTTCAGGATGGACGCCAGCCAGAAGAGCGGCGCGCTGCCATAACCACCCCCGACCAGGACAGCAGCCACGGGCTCTTCGGGGAGCGGGAAGGCCCGCCCGAGCGGACCGATGATGTTGACGCCGTCGTGGGCGCTCAGAGCGGTCAACCACATGGTGCCCGCCCCCCGCGCCGCCACGACGATGTCAACGGTCCCGCCGTCGGGACCTCCCGGGCTGACCTGGTGGATCGAGAAGCAGCGGCGCAACAGGTTGGCCGAGGTGTCGCCACCAACGGCGAGAGCGACGAACTGACCCGGCTGGGCCGCCTCCGCGACGTCGGGCGCCACGAACGTCAGCTGGTGGTAGGCACCGACCCTGCGGTTGGAGATGAGCTCGCCGGTGACCTGGGGCGTGCGCTCCGGAGACGTACCACTCACGCCAGGTCATCCGTCCTGGCGTAGAAGTTCAGATCACGAGCATGATCCTGCAGCGACTTCACACGGACCGTCTCCGTCATCTGTGACTCGATGCCCTGCACGGCCGCACCCAGCTGCTGCACGGTGGTGATGATGGGCCGATCCATGCTGGTCGTTGCCGCGCGGATCTCGTAACCATCGACCCGCGCGGCGCGTCCGGACGGGGTGTTGATGACCATCCCGACCTCGCCGGCCAGGATGCGCTCCACGATCGTCGGTTCACCGTCGGGGCCTGGCCCTGCGCTGTGTTTACGCACTACGGAGGCGTAAATCCCGTTGCGCCGCAATACGTCTGCGGTGCCCTTGGTGGCGATCAGATCGAAGCCGAGATCAGCCAGACGTTTCATCGGGAAGATCATGGCGCGCTTGTCCCGGTTGGCCACCGAGACGAATACCGTGCCCTTGCGTGGCAGGCCGGGACCGAACCCGAGCTGACTCTTGGCGAACGCTGCCCCGAAGTCCGCGTCGATCCCCATGACCTCGCCGGTGGAGCGCATCTCGGGGCCGAGCAGGCTGTCGACAACCTGGCCCTCGTGGGTGCGGAACCTTTTGAAGGGAAGCACCGCCTCCTTGACCGAGACGTGGGCGTGGGACGGCATCGCTCCGCCGTCGCCCTGCGGTGGCAGGATCCCCTCCGCGCGAAGCTCGGCGATCGTGGCACCGAGCATCACCCTGGCCGCGGCCTTGGCCAGCGGCACGCCGGTCGCCTTCGCCACGAACGGGATGGTGCGACTGGCACGCGGGTTGGCCTCCAGGACGTAGAGCACGTCCTGGGCCAGGGCGAACTGCACGTTCATCAGGCCCTTGACGCCAATTCCCTTGGCAAGCTTGAGCGTTGACTCGCGGACCCGTTCTAGCTCTCCTTCACCGAGGGTCACCGGCGGGAGCACGCAGGCCGAGTCGCCGGAGTGTATGCCGGCCTCCTCGATGTGCTCCATGATCCCGCCCAGATACATCTCGTGGCCGTCGTAGATCGCGTCGACATCGATCTCGATGGCGTCGTCGAGGAAGCGGTCGACCAGCACCGGATGCTCGGGGGCGGCCTGGGTGGCACGGGTGACGTAGCGGATCAGCGTCTCGTCGTCATAGACGATCTCCATGCCGCGGCCACCGAGAACGTAGGAGGGGCGGACCAGAACCGGGTACCCGATCTCGCGGGCGACCTCGACAGCCTCCTCACCGCTGTACGCCATGCCATAACGCGGTGCCGGCAGCCTGGCCTCGGCCAGCACGCGACCGAACGCACCGCGGTCCTCGGCGAGGTGGATCGACTCGGGACTGGTGCCCACGATCGGCACACCCTCGGCCTTGAGCGCCCTAGCCAGACCGAGCGGAGTCTGCCCTCCGAGCTGCACGATGACGCCAGCCACAGGACCCGCCTGCCGCTCGGCGTGGACCACCTCGAGGACGTCCTCAAGGGTCAGCGGCTCGAAGTAGAGCCGGCTCGACGTGTCGTAGTCGGTGGACACGGTCTCGGGGTTGCAGTTGACCATGACGGTGTCAAACCCGTGGTCCCGCAACGCAAAGCTCGCGTGGACGCAGGAGTAGTCGAACTCGATGCCCTGGCCGATGCGGTTCGGCCCGGAGCCCAGGATGATGACCGCCGGTCGCGTCCGCGGCGCGACCTCGGTCTCCTCGTCGTAGGTCGAGTAGTGATATGGCGTCTCTGCGGCGAACTCGGCCGCGCACGTGTCCACGGTCTTGTAGACGGGGCGCACCCCCAGCGCGTGGCGGACCCCGCGAACGACCTCCTCCGGCATACCGGAGAGCTCGGAGATCTGGATGTCGGAGAAGCCGTGACGCTTTGCCAGCACAAGCACCTCGGGAGTCAGCTGCGGGCTGACTGCCACGTGTTCGGCAACCTGGTTGATGAGCTCGATCTGGTCCAGGAACCACGGGTCGATACCGGTGGCCTCGTGGACCACCTCGACCGACAGCCCACCACGAAGAGCCTGCTGCACCAACACGATTCGGCCTTCGGTCGGTATCCGGGCCTGTTCGAGCAGAGCGCGGGCCTGCTCCGTCGAGGGGGTCTCGCCCCTGCGCCAGTGGAAGCTCGAGCCGGCGCGTTCCAGCGAGCGCAGTGCCTTCTGGAGGGCCTCGGTGAAGTTGCGCCCGATCGCCATGGCCTCGCCGACGCTCTTCATCGTCGTGGTCAACGTCGGGTCCGCGGCCGGGAACTTCTCGAAGGCGAAGCGCGGCACCTTGACCACGATGTAGTCCAGTGCCGGCTCGAAGCTGGACGGGGTGACCCGGGTGATGTCGTTGGGGACCTCGTCCAGGGTGTAGCCGATGGCCATCATCGCGGCGACCTTGGCGATCGGGAAACCGGTCGCCTTCGAGGCCAGGGCCGAGGATCGGGAGACGCGCGGGTTCATCTCGATGACGATGATCCGTCCGTCGCGCGGGTTGATCGCGAACTGGATGTTGCAGCCGCCGGTGTCGACCCCAACCTCGCGGATGATCGCAATGCCGAGGTCGCGCAAACGTTGGTATTCGCGGTCGGTCAGGGTCAGCGCCGGCGCGACCGTGATCGAGTCGCCCGTATGCACCCCCATCGGGTCGAGGTTCTCGATCGAACAGACGACAACCACATTGTCTGCGTGATCGCGCATGACCTCGAGCTCGTACTCCTTCCACCCCGCGATGGACTCCTCCAGAAGCACTTCTGTCGTCGGCGAGTCATGCAGGCCGGAGCCGGCCATCCGGCGCAGGTCCACCTCGTCATGGGCGAACCCCGAGCCCAGACCGCCCATGGTGAAGGAAGGGCGCACGACCAGCGGATAGCCGAGCGCCGCTGCGGCGGCAAGGCACTCGTCCATCGTGTGTGCTATGGAGCTGCGCGCCGTCTCGCCGCCGCAACGCTCCACGACGCCCTTGAACAGCTGCCGGTCCTCGCCGAGCTGGATGGCCTCGACACTGGCACCGATCAGCGGGCAGCTGTACTTCTCCAGGATGCCTCGCTCGTGCAGGACGATGGCAGTGTTAAGAGCCGTCTGACCGCCGAGGGTCGCAAGAACGGCATCAGGGCGCTCCTTGGCAATGATCGCCTCGATGACCTCGGGGGTGATCGGCTCGACATAGGTGGCATCGGCGAACTCGGGGTCGGTCATGATCGTGGCGGGGTTGGAGTTGACCAGGATGACCCTTAGCCCCTCCTGGCGCAGGACCCGGCAGGCCTGCGTTCCCGAGTAGTCGAACTCGCAGGCCTGGCCGATGACGATGGGGCCAGAGCCGATGACCAGGACGCTGCTGATGTCGGTACGGCGGGGCATCAGGCGCGGCCGCCAGCCACTGGGGTTGTCGCGGCCGAGGGCGCCTCACTCGCGGACATGAGCTCGACGAAGCGGTCGAAGAGGTATTCCGAGTCGTGCGGACCCGCGGCCGCCTCCGGGTGGTACTGCACCGAGAAGGCAGGGATGTCAAGGCATTCCAAACCCTCGACGACGTTGTCGTTGAGCCCGATGTGGGAGACACGAACGCGCCCATATCGGGGAGAGCTGTCGTGCCCGAGTGCATCTGCAGGAGCGGTCACCTCCCCCTCCAGCGGGGCATCCACGGCAAACCCGTGGTTCTGTGCCGTGACCTCGACCTTGCCGGTGCGCCGGTCCAGAACCGGCTGGTTGATACCCCGGTGGCCGTACTTCAGCTTGTAGGTGCCGAAGCCGAGCGCACGACCCAGGAGCTGGTTGCCGAAACAGATGCCGAAGAAGGGCACCCTTGCGGCGAGAAGCTCGCGCAGCAAGGCGATCTCGTGGTCTGCGGTGGCCGGGTCCCCCGGACCGTTGGAGTAGAAGACACCGTCGGCACCGGTGGCCCGGATGTCGGCGAACGTGGACGACGCCGGGAGGACGTGCACCTCGATGCCCCGGTCCGCAAGGTGAGCCGGAGTCCGGGCCTTGATACCAAGGTCGAGGGCGGCGACGGTGAAGCGCTTCTGCCCCACTGCGGGCACGACGTACGTGTGCGAGGTCGTGACCTCGCCGGCGAGCGCCGCGCCGCTCATCTGCGGGGCGGACAGCACGCGTTCCAGCAGCGCCTGATGGGTCTCGCGGGCCAGGGCTCCGGAGAAGACGCCGACGCGCATGGCACCTCGTTCGCGCAGGTGTCTGGTGAGCGCACGGGTGTCGATGCCGCAGATGCCGACGACACCCTGCGCGACCAGCTCGTCCTCGAGCGAGCGCTCCGAGCGCCAGCTGGAGGGCCTGATGGCAGGGTCACGAACGACGTAGCCGGCGACCCAGATGCGGCCGGACTCGCTGTCCTCGTTGTTGACACCGGTGTTGCCGATGTGCGGAGCGGTCATGACGACGACCTGGCGGTGATAGCTGGGGTCGGTCAACGTCTCCTGGTAGCCGCTCATGCCGGTGGAGAACACGGCCTCACCCAGCGCCTCGCCCACCGCTCCATAGGCTTCGCCCCTGAATGCGCGTCCGTCCTCCATGACGAGGATCGCGGGCTTGCGGGGGTGAAAGGTGTGTCCCCGCGTCATACCAGCGCGCCCTTGAGAACGGTCGGCCTGCCGCGCAGGATGGTGGCGTACACAGTGCCGGTGAGCGTCCGACCATGCCAGGGATTGTTGCGGGACAACGACATTGACGCATCCCGGTCCACCGTCACCGTGGCCGACGGGTCGACCAGGGTGAGGTTGGCCGGCTCGCCGACGGCCATCGGTCGGCCATGACCTGAAAGGCCGGCGATGCGAGCCGGCCGCACGGACATCACCTGCGCGACACCGGCCCAGTCGAGCAGGCCGGAGCCGACCATGACAGTGCTGATGACCGAGAGAGCGGTCTCCAGGCCCATCACCCCGAATGCCGCGTTGACGAAGGTGTGCTCCTTGTCGTGTCGCGCGTGCGGTGCGTGGTCAGTCGCGACGACGTCGATCGTGCCATCGGACAGGGCCATCCTGAGCGCCTCGACGTCCTCGCTCGGCCGCAGGGGCGGGTTGACCTTGAAGATCGGGTCATAGCCCGCGAGGAGGTCGGTGGTGAGCATCAGGTGGTGCGGAGTGGCCTCAGCGGTCACCGAGATCCCCTGGGCCTTGGCCCACCGGATGACCTCGACCGACCCGGCCGTGGACACGTGGGCTACGTGCACCCGCGAACCTGTATGCCGTGCCAGCATGACGTCGCGTGCGACGATGACCTCCTCGGCCACGCCCGGCCAACCCGGCAGACCGAGGCGCCCGGACAGCTCACCCTCATGGCAACAGGCGTTGTGGTCGGCCAGCATCGGGTCCTGGGAGTGTTGCGAAATCACACCACCGAAGGCCCTGACGTACTCCAGCGCCCGGCGCATCACCCGGGCGTCGTGGACACACTTGCCGTCATCGGAGAAGACACGCACCCTTGCCCGCGAGGCAGCCATCAGCCCGAGCTCGGCAAGCTCTTCGCCCAGCAGCCCCTTGGTTACCGCGCCGATCGGCTGCACGTCGACCAGACCGGCCAGCTTGCCGAGGTCGAGGACGCGCTCGGCGGCCTCCGCGGTATCCGTGACCGGAGTGGTGTTGGCCATGGCCAGAATGGCGGTGAACCCGCCGATCGCCGCAGCCGCCGAGCCGCTGGCGATGGTCTCGGCGTCCTCTCGACCCGGCTCACGCAGATGGGTGTGGACGTCGACCAGACCGGGCAGCGCGACCAGACCATCGGCGTCGATCGTCTCGGTGTCGGCGACCACGAGAGTGCCGATCTCGGCGATCCGACCGTCGCGGATCAGCAGGTCCTGGCGACCGGCGCCGAGCAGATCGGCGCCCTTGATGAGGAGGCTCATGCGACAGATCCTTCGCCGGCAAGCAGGTGGTAGAGCACGGACATCCGGACGGCGACACCAGCCGAGACCTGGTCCAGGATCAGCGACTGCGCGGCGTCGGCGGCATCTGAGGCAATCTCCAGGCCACGGTTCATCGGTCCGGGGTGGAGGATGACGGTGTGCTTCTGGAGTGCCTTGAGCCGCTCCCGGGTCATGCCATAGCCCACGGTGTACTCACGGGCGGTCGGGAAGAAGCCCCCGCTCATCCGCTCGCGCTGCACCCGCAGCATCATCACGGCGTCAACGCCCGGCAGGACCGCGTCGAGGTCGTATGACGTGTCGAAGCCCTCGCTCTTGGCCCAGGTCGCGATTCCGCTGGGCATCAAGGTCGGCGGCGCGACGACAGTGACGCGGGCGCCCAGGGCCTTGAGACAGATCAGATTCGACCGCAGCACGCGGGAGTGCGTCAGGTCGCCCACGATGGCCACGTGCCTGCCCTCGAGATCGCCGAGGCGCTGGCGCATGGAGTAGGCGTCGAGCAGGGCCTGGGTGGGGTGCTCATGCAGTCCGTCACCGGCATTGATGACGACCGTGTCGACCCACCCGGACACCTGATGTGCGGCGCCGCTCGCCGAGTGCCGGATGACCAGGGCGTCGACACCCATGGCCGTGACGGTCAGGACCGTGTCGCGCAGGGACTCACCCTTGCTGGTCGACGACCCCTTGCCGGAGATGTTGATGACGTCAGCCGAGAGCCACTTGCCGGCTAGCTCGAATGAGGACCGGGTGCGGGTGGAGTCCTCGAAGAAGAGGTTCACCACCGTCCGCCCGCGTAGGGTCGGAAGCTTCTTGACCTCACGACGCTGAACGTCATGCATGGACTCGGCGGTGTCCAGAATGGCCAGGATGCCTTGCTTGTCAAGGTCATTCATTGACAACAGGTGACGCATCACCGGTCTCCTCCGCTGATTCGAACCTCATCGAGGCCGTCATGCTCGGCCAGGCGCACCTGCACGCGCTCGCTGCTGGAGGTCGGCAGGTTCTTGCCCACGTAGTCAGCGCGGATCGGCAGCTCCCGGTGTCCGCGGTCGACCAGGACCGCGAGCCGGACGGCCTGGGGTCGACCGAGCTCGGAGAGCGCGTCCAGGGCCGCGCGCACGGTTCGGCCGGAGAAGAGAACATCATCCACGAGCACGACGGTCTGGTCGTTGATCCCGGGGGCTGGGATGTCGGTGTGTTCGATCGCCCGGATCGGGTGACGACGCAGGTCGTCGCGGTGCATGGTGATGTCGAGTGCGCCGCAGGGGACATCACGGCCTTCGACCTCCGCCATCACGCGCACGAGGCGGCGCGCGAGCGCGACCCCACGGGTCGGGATACCGAGGACAACAAGGTTCTGGGAGCCCCGGTTGCGTTCGAGGATCTCGTGGGCCACGCGTCGCAAGGCCCGGGAGACGTCACCGGAGCTCATCACGACCCGGGCTGAGTCGTCAGGCTGGTCGCCCAAGGGGGCATCGGATGGTCGTGCAGAGTCTGGACGCGTCACGGCGCCGGACCTCCTTCCCCGCCTCACCGGACGGGTCGTTAAAGGATGTCGGTCGTCGACGACTCTACCCTGAGCCGTGACACCTTGGCGCGCAGGCCGCGCCGCAGCTCCCAACGTCAGTTCCGAGCACGGTTGCTCCCCATACGCGCTCGGGCTCCCCCGAGAGCCGTCGGGTCAGGTGCGACGTCAGACCAGGGTCGGCTTGACCTCGGCGAGCCTCGCAAGCAGCCCGTTGACGAAGGTCGGCGAGTCGTCGGTGGACAGCGAGGCCGCCAGCGCGACCGCCTCAGAGATCGCGACCCCGTCCGGAACTGCTTCGCTGTACACGACCTCCCATGCGCCGATCCGCAGAATGGCCCGGTCGACGGCCGGCATGCGCTCGATCGTCCAACCCTGGCTGTAGGACGCAAGCAGCTCGTTGATCGGGATCCACTTGTCCACCACGCCCCGGACGATCTCGACGCTGTACTCGTTCAGGGCGTGCTCTGTCACCGGCTTCGCGATCCTTTGGGCGAGCAACGTCTCGGCGTTGATGCCCCGCTGCTCGGCCTCGAACAGGATGTCCAGCGCGCGCTTGCGCGCCTTGGATCGTGCAGACACCTCAGTTGACTCGGCCGAGGTACGAGCCGTCACGAGTGTCGACCTTGATCTTGGTGCCCTGCTCGATGAACAGCGGGACAGCGATCTCAGCGCCCGTCTCGAGCGTCGCAGGCTTGGTGCCACCGGTGGATCGGTCACCCTGCAGACCGGGTTCGGTGTAGGTGATCTCCAGGGTCACGGAGGCGGGCAGCTCGACGTAAAGGGGAGCGCCGTCGTGCGTGGCGACCATGACGTCCTGGTTCTCGAGCATGAACTTGGCAGCATCGCCGACCACGTCCGCCGAGACGTGGAGCTGGTCGTACGTGTCGGCGTCCATGAAGACGAAGTCGTCGCCGTCCTTGTAGAGGTACTGCATGGTCCGCTTGTCGACGTTGGCCGTGTCGACCTTGGTCCCTGCATTGAAGGTCTTGTCGACGACCTTGCCGGACAGGACCGCCTTGAGCTTGGTCCGCACGAAGGCCGGGCCCTTGCCTGGCTTGACATGCTGGAACTCGACGACGGACCAGAGCTGGTTGCCGATGTTGAGGACCATGCCGTTCTTGAGGTCGTTGGTCGAAGCCACGCGAGAGTCACTTTCGTATGACGGACTGCCGGCATGCGCAGGCTGGTGTGCGCAAGCCTGTACTCGCGCACGTCTGTGCTGCTGCCCGTAGGGGGTCTTCAATGGATTGCTGCCCATTCTAGCGGCAGGCTGGGCTCCGACCCGAACTCGGCGGACCAAGGGCGCTCGCGCGCGTTGCTGGGCTGATCGCGGCAGCCCGGGTCTACGGCACCAGAACCGACCGCGGAGCCGGTATCGGGTCCACTGGCAGTTTCTCTGCAGCGCCGGAGGGAGCGTGCGTCGCGTCTGGCCCGCGGTCATCACCGAGCTCGTACTTGACACTCAGCTTGTGCGTCCCGAGCCACCGCTCGAGGGCAGCGACCTCGGACGGATCGGCGAGGGCTGCGTCGACGAGCCCGGGCAGGTCCTCGACCTCACCCTCCCTGTCGACCAGCTGCCACGGGGCAGCCCAGCTGAACCGGTAGCTCGCTGAGCCGGTCTCGATCGCGGCCGCGGTGAGAAACGCTGTCACCAGCCGACCCGCCATCTCTCGTTCGAGCTCCTCGGAGGCACCCTCATCGAGCAGAGGACGCACCATCTCCGGGGCCAACCCGTAGCGGATGATGTCCAGCAGGTTCGTCACCGACAACGTCGGCCCGAGCCCGCCCTCGTTCCCGAGGTGCACGAGCCTGAGGGCATTGTCACGGGCCGAGGTACGACCGGCCTCCGGCACGATCTGCTCCCAGCTGGCGGGGATGACCGCAGGGTCCTGGAACATCCACTCGCGGACGTGGCGGATCACCCGGTCGGGCTCGCGGAGCATGTCCACCGCCCGCCCGGACCTGTCCCGCGTGCCGTCGTCAGGAAGTGACAAGACCGCGGCCAACCGCTCGGCCAGCGCCGGGTGGAAGTCGTATCTCGACAGGGGCCGGGGCTCGGGCTCACCAATGGCAGCGGCGAGCTCCTCGCGTCGCCCGGGATACTCGAGGAACTGCGCGAAGCTCGCAAAGACGTCCTCCGGGCGGCGGCGCACTGCCATCGCTGGGGCGAGATACCCGTCCACGAACTCTTCCCACCCCCTGCTCAGCACGGCAATCTCCCGCAGCGCGGTCAAGGTCGAGCCGTTTCCGACGAGATTGGCGCCGAGCCTGTCCGCGTCGAGCTGGTAGCTGCGGATCACCGGGTCGGAGACGGCGACAAGAGCACGGCCGTATCGCCCGACGATCCTGCCCGCTCTGGAGTCCTCCCCCACCAGGTCGAGAACCCGCCCGATGAGCTTCCGGCCACGGTGGATGAACCTCGCGGACGACCTGGGCCTCCAGAAGCTGAGAAGCTCGTGGGCGACCGCGGCACGAAGCTGCCGTTCGGTCAGTCCCGCCAGCAGCACCTCACCCAGCCGCAGACGGCGGACTCCTGGGCGCAGCCCCAGCCAGGTCCTGTCCTCCGAGGCAACCAACGAGGCGTCGGGCGCCAGCACCAGCTCGGACGGCGGCCACATGTGCAAGCCCTCGGCCACGATGCAGATCTCCACCCACAGAAGCGGCTCCTCGTCCCCGGAGATGAGCACGCCCTGGACCGGTCTGCGTTGCCGTCGCCGGGCGGCCCGCAGCGCCAGGCCGACGCCGACAAGGGCAGCAACAACGGCGAAGGCCGCCAATATCGCCCAGAGACCACCAGCGCGCGCGGCGACAACCACCGCCGTCAGGACGGCCAGGACTGCTGCGACGGCCAACGCGCAGACACCAATCAACATCGTCATGGCAACGACCGTGCGAGAGGTGTACTTCATCGGCCTCCTCCTCCAGCGCGGTATCACCTCACAGCGTGTGTCCGCCGGGCTACCGGCCGCCATCGTCCGAACGGACCATTCCGGACACTTCGGTTGCCGATGTGGTCACACGGTGAGTGCGTGCAGGGCCAGCAGGTAGGAAGCGGAACCGAATCCGGCGATCGTGCCGGTGGCAACACCCGCGATGACCGACGTGTGCCGGAACTCCTCGCGCGTCGCCGGGTTGGACAGATGGATCTCGATCAGCCTCGCCCCGCTCGTCGTGACCAGTGCACAAGCGTCGCGGACGGCATACGAGTAGTGCGTGAATGCAGCCGGGTTGAGAACGACGTCAGCACCGCGGTCGACCGCCTCGTGGATCCAGCCGATGAGCTCGGCCTCGTCGTTCGTCTGGCGGAAGTCGACCGTGAGACCTAGCGAATCCGCCTCGCGCGACACGAGATCGGCGATATTCTCCAGGGTCTCCGAACCATAGATCTCAGGCTCCCGGGCACCCAACCGGTTCAGGTTCGGGCCATTGAGCACATACACCAGCGACGCCGTCATGCCCGAGAGTCTAGGCAACACTCGTGTCGGCAACCCTGGTGTCGGCAACCTGGTGTCGGATCAGTTCGAGCGCACCTGACCGGGTAGGGCGGAGGAATCCGGTCCGGTAACCGAGTAATCCTGTCCCAGCACGATCTTGACGATGTTGCTGAGCGACTGGGTGCCAGGCGCGAGGTAATGGTCATGGTCGGTGACCCCACCCGTGCCGAACACCGTGTCGCCGAAGCCGGGTGTCGCAGGCATCGTGCCGTGCCCCGCGCCCCACACACTGAAGGTCGGCAACCAGTCGATCCAGTCCCGTGCGGACTGGCCCGCCCAGACGTGGGCAGACGTGTGCAGGTCCGCGGCTCGGGAGACACCCATGCCCGGGCTGCCGACCACGACGAGGTCTTTCACCTGCGACGGCAGATCGGAGGCAGCCAGTCCGGCGACCACCGACCCGTAGCTGTGCCCGACCACCGTCACCTGTGCGCTCGGGCGCAGGGACGCCAGGTCCTTGGCGAACGAGTCCAGGGAGGTGGCACCGGCTCGGGCCAGCTCTTCGCGCGCCGCATCCCGACCGACGCCTTGTGGCGCGTCGTACCCCAGCCAGGCGATGACTGCGACGCGCTGGCTCGGTGCTGCTGCGGTAGCCGCATCGAACAGGGCCTGGGCCTGCACCGCCGGGGCGCGGTCGCGAACGTCCCCTAGGCCGGTGTTGAAGTTGTCCGCGCGGGTGGCGACCCCTGGCACCAGAACCGCGATCCGGTCTGCCGCCCCCAGATCACCGAACACCTCCACGATGCGGCCGTTGCCCCGCGGGTCGAACGTCAGGAACTGCCGATCCTGCCCAGCCCACTGCGCGTAAGGTGCCCCCGCGGCCTGCATGGCAAGTCGGTTGGCGTCATAGGTGCGGGTGAGGGCTTCGCGCGCACCGGAGCCGGGATGCCAGCCGGTCAGGCCTGACGGGACCGCTATGGCTGCACCCGGGGTGAACAGCAGCAGTGCGAGCGCGAGCAGGACGACGCAGAGCGCCGAGACGGCGCTGATCGCCTTCCAGCACCTCCGCATCTGTTCCTTTCCACGCCTCGCCGGGTATTCCGCCCGTTTCGGCCGGATTGGTCAAGATTACAGGAGGTTTCTGAACGCTTTTGCCAGAAAGCCCCGGACTGCGGCGCAGCAGTCCGGCTCAGTGCTGCTGCTCCGAGCTCACTTCGCTGTACGCGTCGCGCAACAACGACGGGTCAGGACCCTCGAGGCGCGTCGGCCTGGCCAGACCGTCGAGCACCACGAAGCGGAGCAGCGATCCGCGGGTCTTCTTGTCACGCTTCATGGCCTCGAACAGCTTGGGCCATCGGTCCGCGCGGTAGCTCGTCGGCAGTCCCACACCGGCGAGGACCGACCTGTGTCGATCCACCACCGCGGCGTCCAGGCCGCCGGCCAGACGCGCAAGCTCGGCTGCATAGACCATGCCCACGCTGACCGCCTCACCGTGTCGCCATGAGTAGTGCTCCACCTGCTCGATCGCGTGGGCGAACGTGTGGCCGTAGTTCAGGATCTCGCGCAGCGAGGACTCCCTGAGGTCCTTGGTCACCACTCCCGCCTTGACCGTGACCGACCGCTCGATGAGCTCGCGCACGGCCGCTCCATCGCCGCTTCCTGTCCCCTGCGGGTCCTTCTCCACGAGCTCGAGGATCACCGGGTCCGCGATGAAGCCACACTTGATGACCTCGGCCATCCCGGACACGAAGTCTCTGGGAGGCAACGTCCTCAGCGCCGCAAGGTCGCACAGGACGCCCGCCGGGGGATGGAATGCTCCCACGAGGTTCTTGCCCTCAGCGGTGTTGATGCCGGTCTTGCCGCCCACCGCGGCATCCACCATGGCGAGCAGGGTGGTCGGCACAAGGACCACCGCGACCCCTCGCATCCACGTGGCGGCGATGAAGCCCGCGAGGTCCGTCACGGTGCCACCGCCAACGCCGACGACCGCGTCGGAGCGCGTGAAACCGGACCGCCCCAGGACCCCCCACAGAGATGCGGCGACCTTTGCAGACTTGGCCTCCTCGGCGTCGGGCACCTCGACGACGAAGGTCGAAAAGCCCTGCGCCCCCAGGTCATCGCTGACAGCCTGCGCGGTGGCGAGCAGGGCGCGCTGGTGGACGACGAGCACCCGTTCGACGCCGGAACCGAGCAGACCCGGCAGCTCCCCGAGCAGTCCGGTCCCGATCACGACGTCGTATGCCGAGCCGCTGCCCTCGCCGACACGGATGCGGGTCGGATCACTCATCCTGACACCCCCAGTCGTTGCGCGATCTCGGCGGCGATGTCCTGCGGATCGCGTCCGGCGGTCTGGACTGTGAACGTCGCGAGCCGCTCATAGGTCGGGCGACGCACCTCCATCATCCGGATCCACTGCGCCCTCGGGTTCACGGCCAGCAAGGGGCGGCTCCGGTCAAGCCCCACGCGCTTGGCGGCGTCAGCGATGCCGACGTCAAGAAACACGACGGTGCGCCCTACGAGGGCAGCCGCCGTCACCGGGTCCATCACCGCGCCCCCACCCAGCGACAGCACCCCTGGGTGGGATGCGAGAGAGGACGCAGCCTCAGCCCGCTCGAGCTCGCGGAAGCGATGCTCCCCGTCATCGACGAAGATGTCCAAGATCGATCGCCCCTGTTGGACCTCTATGGCCTGGTCGGTGTCGCGATGCTCGACCCCCAACAGGGCGGCGAGCGCGCGTCCAACCGTGGTCTTACCAGATCCGGGCGGCCCTATGAGGACCACACCCGGACTCACGAGAGCACCCTGGCTCAGCATTTGCGCACCATCGCTCACCACGAACGCAGCCGCTCCGGGATCGCGTCCAGGTAGCCGCGGTGGTTCCTCGAGGTCTCAGCCACACTGTCGCCGCCGAACTTCTCGAGGCAGGCCTGGGCCAGGACCAGGGCGACCATGGCCTCGGCGACAACCCCCGCCGCCGGCACGGCACAGACGTCCGAGCGCTGGTGGATGGCCGTCGCGGCCTCCCCCGTGGCCAGGTCGACGGTGGCAAGCGCCTTGGGCACCGTGCTGATCGGCTTCATGGCCGCGCGTACGCGCAGGACGTCACCGGTCGACATACCACCCTCGGTGCCGCCTGCCCTGCCGGTCCGCCGGCGGATGATGCCGTCCTCGTGACGGTCGAGCTCGTCGTGGGCGGCGGATCCGCGGCGGGTCGCGGTGACGAAGCCGTCGCCGATCTCCACGCCCTTGATCGCCTGGATGCCCATCAGGGCTGCGGCCAGCTGCGAGTCCAGACGACGGTCCCAGTGGGCGTAGGACCCGAGACCGGGCGGCACTCCGTAGGCCAGAACCTCGACGACGCCACCGAGCGTGTCGCCGTCCTTCTTGGCGGCCTCCACCTCGGCCACCATCGCGATCGAACCCCTGACGTCCAGCGTCCGGACCGGATCGGCGTCGAGCGCATCGACCTGATCCGGCCGCGGGAGCTCGGCATCGGGACCAACCCCAGCCGTGCCGATGGCCACGGTGTGCGAGACCAGGGAAATGCCATAAGCCTGCGTGAGGAAGGCCGACGCGACGGAGCCGAGGGCGACCCTGGCCGCCGTCTCGCGCGCCGAGGCACGTTCCAGGACCGGGCGGGCGTCGTCGAAGCCGTACTTCTGCATGCCCACCAGGTCGGCGTGACCGGGACGGGGCCGGGTCAGCGGTTTGTTCCTGGCGATCTCCTGAGGTGAGCCCACATCGTCCGCGGCGGCCAGAGCGTCGGCAGCCACAGGATCCGGACTCATCACCGCCTGCCACTTGGCCCATTCGGAGTTGCCGATACGGATCGCCACCGGCGACCCAATCGTCAGGCCATGACGGACCCCGCCGAGGAGCTCGACGGCGTCCTGCTCGAACGCCATCCGGGCGCCGCGGCCAAAGCCGAGCCGGCGGCGGGCGAGCGCTGCCGCGATGTCGGTGGTGGTGAGCTCGACGCCTGCTGGCAGTCCTTCGAGCGTTGCCAGCAGGGCGGGGCCATGGGACTCACCGGCAGTCAACCAACGCAGCATGGGCGAGATCCTGCCACAGCGAGCGGGCAGAGCTCGTCAGCCCGTCAAGACCTGGACGGGAAACATCAACGCCACCCACGCACCCAGAATCATCGAGGGACCGAAAGCCACGTGGGACGAACGGCTCGCACGGCCCACCAGAAGCAGGATCAAGGCAATGACGCCACCGATGACGAAGGCCGCGAGAACGGAGACGATCGCCGGGCCCCAGCCCAGCCATCCCAGCAACAGGCCCAGGACACCGGCGAGCTTCACGTCACCCAGGCCCAGTCCCCCACCTCCGGGCGAGACCAGAGCCAGCACGAGATAGCCCACAAAGAGCGCGAGCCCGGCCAACACACCGCGCGCCAACGCACCCCACTGGCCACTCACCACGGTGGGAACCAGAAGGAGCACGAACACAATCGGGTACGACGGCAGGACGATCAGGTCAGGCAACCTGTGCACGTCGATATCGATGTGCGTGAGCGCTGCACCGACTGCACCCAGATAGAGGTATGCCGGGAGCAGGGACCACTGCGCGTGGCCACCAAGGCGGAACGTCAGGCTCGCCCACGCGACTGCCACGGCGATGACGAGCCACCAGGGGTGAGCGGGCAACGGCTGACCGCGTTCCTCGGGGCGACGGTAGGTCGCATCAGCCAGCACTGTGGTCAGCCAGGCGCCGACCCCGGCGCCCACGAGGGCCAGCAGGGTGACCGCCCACCACGCGGCGGCCTGCGGCGGGAGCACGAAAGTCATCGCGACCCCATCGAGGCGAGTCCGGCGGCCCGCATCGCCTCGACGGGCGCGGGCAGGCCGGTCATCAGGTGCACCTGCTCGGCAGCCTGATGGACCAAGACCTCGAACCCGGAGACCACACTCGCCCCAGCTTCCTCGAACGTCCGGGCCAGCCCTGTCGGCCAGCCGGCGTAGACCACGTCCAGCAGGAGCTGACCCTGCATCCGCAGACCCTCGGGCAGCAACCCGGCCGTTGCCGTGCTTGCACCCAGGGCGTCGGCAGGCAGGGTGCTCACGACAAGCGGTGCGTCGCCGACCCGATCCACGACCTGGCCCAGCCCCACGACGTCGACCTCGAGCCCGGCGCCTCGCGCCTGGTCCAAGGTCTGCGGCCGCGCGGACGAGCGCACCGCGAACGTCACCCTCTGACACCCCAACGTCGCAAGCGCGGCCACCACTGAGCGCGCCGTCGCTCCCGAGCCGAGCACCAGCGCGCTGGCCACGCGCGCACATCCGGCGCCACGCAAGGCCTGCGACACGCCGTAGACGTCCGTGTTGTCGCCACTCCAGCCGCCGTCCGGACGGCGGACCAGCGTGTTGATGGCGCCGGTCCGGCGGGCCAGGTCCGAGACCTCGTCGGCGACCTCGAAGGCAGCCTCCTTCAGGGGCATGGTCAGCGACAGACCCGCCCACTCCGCGCCCAGGGCGGCCACAAACCCGCGCAGCGCCGGCTCCTGCACCTCATGTGCGCCGTAGAGCCAGTTGCTCAGGCCCAGGGCGCGGTATGCCGCACGATGCATTGTCGGGGACAGGGAGTGGCTGATCGGCGATCCCAGCACTGCGGCGCGCCGGGGTGCCGTTCTCAGCATCTACCCGGGTGGTCCGAGCACCACTTCTGGAAGAGCTTGACGTTGGCGTCGTGACCGGCCGCATCGACGGCGAACCTGGTCTCTCCCGTGTCGGGGTTCACCGCCACGAAGTAGAGCCACGGCCCGGGCGTCGGGCTCAGCGCCGCCTGCATGGCCGCAAGGCCGGGGCTGTCGATCGGACCCGGTGGAAGGCCTTCAACGAGGTAGGTGTTGTAAGGGCTCTTGCTCGCTCGTTCGGCGTCGGTCGTGGTCACCCCGCGACGTCTCGAGATGAAGCTGACGGTCGAGTCAAGCTGAAGCGGCATCGGCTTGGCCAGGCGGTTGTCGATGACACGGGCCACCTTCGGGAAGTCAGCGCTTGCCTTGGCCTCAGCCTGGAGGATGCTGGCGATGGTCACCACCCGCTGCATCTGGTCTGGGGTCACGCCAAGGTTGCCCAGCTCCTCGAGTGACTTGGCCACCATCGTGTGCAGCTGCTCGAGCGCAGTGATGTTCTTGCCGAACTCGTAGGTCGCCGGGAAGAGGTATCCCTCTACGTCTCCGTTGGCGGCGGCCGGAAGACCCAGTGCCGCGGGGTCCTTCAGCGCCGCCTGGTAGTCGGTGAGCGGCCGGCCGGTGTCGGCAGCGAGAGCCTTGATGATCTCGGAGGTCCACAGACCCTCGCGGATCGTGACCCGGGGAATCGTTCGGTTGGCGGGATCCAGCAACATGGCCAGCGCCGACACCGCACTCATCCCGGAGCGAAGGGCGTAGACGCCGGGTTGGATGGAACCGCCCTTGGGGTTGGCGGCAGCGGCATCCGCGAAGGCCTTGGCCGTCTTGACGACGCCGGCCTTCTCCAGGGTCGCGCCGATGGTCCGTCCGGTGTCACCGCTGTGCACGGTGATCGACACGGCGCCAGAGCCGTTGCCGGTGTAGTCGTTGCTCGCGGTCAGGCTGGAGAGCATGGGGGCCAGCACGCCGGTGGCCACGACAGCGGCGCCGGCGACCAGGCCAAGGGCCAACAGCAGCACGAGCACTCGGCGCCTCCTCTGCACACGTCGGTGCTGCGCGCGTCGACGGTCGCTACGGCGCTGGGGGAGCGCCACCTCGCCGCCGTCACCCAGGTCATTCTCGGGGGTCAGGTCGTGGGCAGGGTCACCGAAGATCGACGTCTCGAGCTGGCGTTTCCTCATGGCCTCGAACCCTTTGTCCTGGTCCTGGCTGCGCGCGCCTTCCGTCGGCCCACGAGCTCTCCCGGCGCCAGCCCGGACGACCTCTCGGCATCCAGCGCCGCCTGCAGGATCAACACCGCGGCTGCCTGGTCCACCACAGCACGCTGGGCCCTGCCGGGCACGCCGCTGTCGCGAAGGCTGCGATGGGCATCGATGGTCGTCAGGCGCTCGTCGATCAACCGTACCGGGATCGGTGAGATTCGCACCGCCAGAGCGGTTGCGTAGCTGCGGGCGCCAAGCGCTGCCGGGCCCTCATCCCCGGAGAGTGACCTCGGCAGGCCGACGACCACCTCGAGGACATGACGTTCATGCACCACCGCTGCGATCGCCGTCAGGTCGGAACCGGACCTGGCGTCGCGTTCGATGGTCTCGACCGGCGTGGCCAGGATGCCGTCGGGATCGCTGGACGCGAGTCCGATGCGGACCGTGCCCACATCGACGCCGAGCCGGATCCCTGTGCGCATGCCCTTCAGCGCCCCGCCGTGACGCGTTCGCCGACGGCATGTTCGACCCTGGCCAGGGCCTCTCCGACCTTGGTGGCGTCGACGCCGCCGCCCTGGGCGACGTCGTCCTTGCCGCCACCGCCGCCGCCAAGAGCCTGCGCAGCGACCTTGACCAGCTCTCCGGCCCTCAGACCCCAAGCCCTGGCAGCATCGTTGGTCGCGATGATGACCAGGGGGCGATCCTTGGCAACACCGGCCACGGCCACCACTGATGGACGGTCGTTGCCGAGCCTCGACCTCACATCGAGCGCCAGACCACGCAGATCATCCGCGCCGACGCCATGGCCTGCGTCGTAACCCACGAAGCTCACTCCGAAGACGTCGCGCCCACCAGCGACCAAGGACGATGACACGGCCAGCACCTGCTGCATGCGCATGGTGTTGATCTCACGCTCGGCCTCCTTCAGCTTGCCCAGAATGCTCGCGATCCGCTCGGGCAGCTCCTCGGAGCGCACCTTCAGCGCTTCGGTGAGTGCTCCGACGACGGCGTGCTCCCGAGCGAGGTACTCGTAGGCGTCGGTCCCGACCAGGGCCTCGACCCTGCGGACACCAGAACCGATCGATGCCTCGCCGAGGAGCTTGACCAGCCCTAGCTGCCCCGAGCGTTGCGCGTGGGTGCCACCACAGAGCTCACGGGCCCAGTCGCCGACCGACACCACGCGCACCGCCTCGCCGTACTTCTCCCCGAACAGGGCCATGGCCCCCGATGCGCGCGCCTCGTCCTGGGTCATCACCTCAGCGTGCACCGGAAGGTCCTCGAGCAGCAACGCGTTGACCTTGGCCTCCACGTCGGACAGGACGGTCGTCGGCAACGCCGCGGAGGCGTTGAAGTCGAAACGGAACCTGCCCGGAGCGTTCTCCGAACCGGCCTGCGTCGCGGTGTCACCCAGAGCCTCTCGGATGGCCTTGTGCACCATGTGGGTCGCGGTGTGCGCACGCGAGATCGCCCGGCGGCGGTCGAGGTCGACCAGGGCATGGGCCTGTTCCCCCCTGCTCACCTCACCCGAGAGAACCGTGGCCCGGTGAACGACGAGCCCCTTGATGGGCGACTGCACGTCACGGACCTCGATGACGGCACCGCCCGCCAGTGTGATGCGTCCGGCGTCGGCCAGCTGGCCACCGCCCTCGGCATAGAACGGGGTCCGGTCCAGCACGAGCTCGATCTCGTCTCCCCCATGGGCCGAGGCGACAGCGGCGCCGTCGATGAGCACACCCGCGACCAGCGCCTCGGAGACGGTCTCGTCGTACCCCGTGAACTCCACCGGGCGTCCCAGGGAGTCCAGGGCCGAGCGGTATGCCGATGTGTCGCCGTGCGCGCTCTTCTTGGACCTGGCGTCAGCCTTGGCCCGGTCGCGTTGCTCCTTCATCAGCCGGCGGAAACCGTCCTGATCGACCAGGATCCCCTGTTCTTGCGCCATCTCGAGGGTCAGGTCGATCGGGAAGCCATACGTGTCGTGCAACGCGAACGCCTGCTCGCCCGCCAGCGTGCTCCGACCGGCGGCCTTGGCCTTGGCGACGGCGGTGTCCAGGATGGTCGTGCCCGAGGCGAGGGTGTGACGGAAAGCCTCCTCCTCGGCGTACGCGATCTGCGAGATCCGCGAGAAGCCGGTCTCCAGCTGGGGGTAGGAAGCCTTCATCCGCTCCATGCTCACTGGCAACAGGTGCGGCAGGCAGGGTTTGTCGAAGCCGAGCAGGCGCATCGAGCGCACCGCACGGCGCAGCATCCGCCGCAGGACGTAGCCGCGACCCTCGTTGCCCGGAGTGACACCGTCGCCAATGAGCATCAGCGAGGCCCTGATGTGGTCGGCCACGACACGCAGGAGCACGTCGTCGGGATGGCTGTGAGCGGCATCGTGCGCTGAGTGCGCGCCGTACCGCTTGCCGGTCAGCTCCGCCGCCTTGGCCAGCACCGGGAAGACCTCGTCGATCTCGTAGATGTTGTCCATGCCCTGCAGGACCGAGGCAATGCGCTCCAGGCCCATGCCCGTGTCGACGCTCTTGGCCGGCAGGTCGCCCAGGATCGGGTAGTCGTCCTTGCCGCTGCCCTCGCCGCGGATGTTCTGCATGAAGACGAGGTTCCAGATCTCCATATAGCGGTCCTCGTCAACGGCCGGACCGCCTTCCTGGCCGTACTCTGGACCGCGGTCATAGAAGATCTCGGAGCACGGACCACACGGCCCGGGCACACCCATCGACCAGAAGTTGTCGGCCATGCCGCGGCGGACGATGCGCTCGGCCGGGATCCCGGAGTGCACGAGCCAGAGGTCCGCCGCCTCGTCGTCGTCGAGGTAGACCGTCGCCCACAGCCTCTCCTTGTCCAGGCCGTACCCGCCCTCGGCCTGACTGGTGGTCAGCAGCTCCCACGCATACGTGATCGCGTCGGCCTTGAAGTAGTCGCCGAAGGAGAAGTTGCCGTTCATCTGGAAGAACGTGAGGTGCCGACTGGTCTTGCCTACCTCGTCGATGTCGCCGGTACGCACGCACTTCTGCACACTGGTGGCCCGCTTCCACGGCGGCCTCTCCTGGCCCAGGAAGTACGGCTTGAACGGCACCATGCCGGCATTGACGAACAACAGGTTCGGGTCGTCATACACCAGGGAGGAGCTGGGCACGATCGTGTGGCCCTTGCTCTCGAAGAACGCGAGCCAACGTCGCCTGATCTCGGCGGTTTCCATCGCTAAGTTCCTAACGGTCTGAGCCGGCTCGCAACAGGCGGGCCGGAGCCAAGGGGATGCCGGGGACGACGCGCCCCTAGCGAGCTCGTGGGGAGGTGGGGTCCTCGATGAGGGCACGGGCCTGCTCCGGGCTCATCTCGCGCCCGTCAGGCAACGTTCCGGTATCGATGCCGAGCGCGAGACGGAGCTCGGTCTCCCGCTGCGTCATACCCTCACGAACCGTCTCGGCCATCTCGCGCAGACCCTCTCCCAGGTCGGACAGGCCGGCTGAAAGACCCTGCGCCATGCCCGATGGCGAGTAGGACTGAGCGGTCTTGGTGACCTTGCGGACGACCAGTACGCCGATGGTGGCTCCGAGTGCGATCCAGAACAGACGGCGCATCGGTCAGTCCCTCCTGCGTCGACCGGGGCGTGCTTTGCGTTTGCCAGAACCGCTCATCGCCGAGCGCACGCCGTAGGTGAAGGCGGCCACCTTGACGACCGGGGAGCCCAGCGTCGCGGCGAACAGCGAGGTGAGCGCATTGACGTTCGTGCTCATCGAGGAGACGTTCGCGGTGATGGTGTCCAGGCGCACGATCTGCTCGTTGGTGGAGGTCACGGTGTCGGTCACCTGCGAGAGCAGCGGGACGGTCTGCTCGGAGATGCCGCGCACGCCGATCCGGGTCTCGTCCAGAACCTTGCCTGCCTTGCCCATGACGCTGCCCAGTCGCAGGACCAGATAGGCGAACGCCAGGGCGGCGATGACACCGGCGACGTCACCGATGGACACTGGTGCCAAACTCACACGCTCACCTCACGAAAGATGTTGAACAGAGCCGGAGCCAGAACCCTACCGCGATGCGTATCATGCCCGGGCGCGGCTCGCATCGGGTTGACCGCGACGGAGGAACGCCTGGATACAGGGGGTGGACCGGCCATCAGGGCCGGGTGGCCCTGATTCGCTCCTTGAGCCAGGCCCATCGCGAGGACAGGGTCTGTTCGAACCCCCGGTCGGTGGGCCGGAAGTAGTTCGTGTCCTCCAGAAGGTCGTCGGGAAGGTACTGCTGGGCGACGACGCCCGCAGGGTCGTCGTGGGCGTATCTGTAGCCCTCACCATGTCCCATCCGGCTGGCCCCGGCGTAGCCACTTCCCCTCAGGTGCACCGGCACCGGACCACCCTTGCCCGCCCGGATGTCCGCGATCGCCTCGTTGATCCCGAGATAGCTCGAGTTCGACTTGGGAGCGATCGCGTTGTGGACCACCGCCTGCGCCAGGATGATGCGCGCTTCGGGCATGCCGATCTGCGCCACCGCGTGCATAGCTGCAACGGCGGTCTGCAAGGCGGTGGGATCGGCCATCCCGACGTCCTCGCTGGCCGCGATCACGATCCGCCGGGCGATGAAGCGTGGGTCCTCCCCGGCTTCGAGCATCCGCGCCAGATAGTGCAACGACGCGTCGACGTCACTTCCCCGCATCGACTTGATCAGGGCACTCGCGACGTCATAGTGCTGGTCGCCGGCGCGGTCGTAGCGCACCGCGGCATGAGCCACGGCCTGTTCGACCTGTGCCAGCGTGATGGGGATCTGCTCGTCACTGACCCGCCCTGCCGGCTGTGCGTCCAGGGCCACTCCTGCTGCCGCTTCCAGGGAGGTGAGCGCCCGGCGAGCGTCTCCCCCGGCCATCCGTATGACGTGGTGCCTCGCCTCTGTCGTGAGACTGAAAACCCCGTCCAGGCCACGCTGTTCGCTCATAGCAGCGGCCAGGACCTCGTCGATCTCATCATCGGAAAGCGGCACCAGGGTGATCAGCATGGACCTGGACAGCAGGGGTGCAATGACGCTGAACGACGGGTTCTCGGTGGTCGCCGCGACGAGGACGACCAGGCGGTTCTCCACTCCGGACAGCAGGGCGTCCTGCTGCGCCTTGGTGAACCGGTGGATCTCGTCAAGGAAGAGGACTGTCTGCCTGTCGTACATGTCCCGCTCGCGGGCGGCAGCCTCCATGACGGCCCGGACGTCCTTGACCCCGGCCGTGACGGCCGACAGCTCGACGAACCGGCGTCCGGCCGCGTTCGCCACGAGGTGCGCCAGCGTCGTCTTTCCCGTCCCCGGCGGGCCCCAGATGATCGCGGACAGTGGGCCGGCAGCGCCCGCGTGCCCCTCGATCAGCCGCCGCAAAGGGCTTCCTGCGCGCAGGACGTCGCTCTGCCCCCGGACCTCATCGAGTGACCGGGGGCGCATCCGGACGGCCAAGGGAGGCAGTGACGACGCGCTGAGTCCGCCGCCGGCCAGGGGATCTCGTGAAGAGGCCGCGAAGAGGTCGTCGTCGCCACCGGTGGTCATGCTCGGCAGGCTATCTCGGTCCGGACCACCGCGACGTCGCACAAGCCGCTGCTCCGAGTGCTCCGGAGAGTCGATCTCTGCGACCTCACGGTTGAGCGTCGACGGCTACCCGGGGTTCGGGCACGGCGTCGACTCCGGCCTCCTTGCGTTGTTCCGCCGTGATGGGGGCGGGCGCGGAGGTCAGTGGGTCGAAGCCGCCACCGGACTTCGGGAAGGCGATGACGTCACGGATCGAGTCGGTGCCGGAGAGCAGCGAGCAGATGCGGTCCCAGCCGAAGGCGATCCCGCCGTGAGGGGGCGCACCGAACGCAAAGGCGTCGAGCAGGAAGCCGAACTTCTCGTGCGACTCTGCCTCTGACAGACCCATCACCTTGAAGACCCGCTCCTGAATATCCGTGCGATGAATACGGATTGAGCCGCCACCGATCTCGTTGCCGTTGCACACCATGTCGTAGGCATAGGCGAGAGCCGCACCGGGGTCGGTGTCGAACGTGTCGATGAACTCAGCCTTGGGCGACGTGAACGCGTGGTGCACTGCTGTCCAGGCACCCGAGCCAACCGCCACATCACCGGAGGCCTCAGCCTCGCTGGTCGGCTCGAACAGGGGTGCGTCCAGAACCCACAGGAACGACCAGGCCGTCTCGTCGATGAGGTCACAACGCTTGCCGATCTCCGACCGTGCGGCGCCCAGGAGGGCTCGTGAGGTCTTGGCCGGGCCTGCCGCAAAGAAGATGCAGTCGCCGTTGCTGGCGTCGACGTGCTTGGCCAGGCCCTCGCGCTCGTTCGCGGTGAGGTTCTTGGCAACGGGTCCGCCGAGCTCACCGCCCTCGCCGATGAGAACGTAGGCCAGGCCCTTGGCCCCACGCTGCTTGGCGAACTCCTGCCAGCCGTCGAGCGTCTTGCGCGCCTGGGAGGCGCCGCCGGGCATGACGACCGCGCCGACATACGGCGCCTGGAAGACGCGGAAGGTGGTGTCCTTGAAGAAGTCGGTGCAGTCGGTGAGCTCCTGGCCGAATCGCAGGTCGGGCTTGTCCGAGCCGTACCGCGCCAGGGAGTCCGCGTAGGTGAGACGCAGCATCGGCGTCGGGATCTCGTGACCGATCAGTCTCCAGAGCGCGGTCACGATCGCCTCACCGAGCTCGATGATGTCGTCCTGCTCGACGAAGCTCATCTCGAGGTCCAGCTGGGTGAACTCCGGCTGGCGGTCGGCGCGGAAGTCCTCGTCGCGATAGCACCGGGCGATCTGGTAGTACCGCTCCATCCCGGCCACCATCAGGAGCTGCTTGAACAGCTGGGGGCTCTGCGGAAGGGCGTACCAGGAGCCGGGCCGAAGACGAGCCGGCACGAGGAAGTCGCGGGCACCCTCGGGGGTCGAACGCGTCAGCGTGGGAGTCTCGATCTCGACGAAGTCCCGCTCGGCGAGGACAGCCCGGGCGGCCTGGTTCACCTTGCTGCGCAAGCGAATAGCCGCAGCCGGGCCGGGGCGGCGCAGGTCGAGATAGCGGTGCCTGAGTCGCGCCTCTTCGCCCACGGTGACGCGTTCGTCGATCTGGAACGGAAGCGGCGCCGCCGGGCTCAGGACCTCGAGCTCGGTTGCCACGACCTCGATCTCACCCGTGGGCAGGTCCAGGTTGGCATTTCCCTCGGGGCGCTGCCGTACCTCTCCGCTCACCCTGACGCAGTACTCGTTGCGCAGGTCGTGCGCCCCGCCTTTGGCCAGAATCTCGTCACGCACGACCACCTGAGCGACCCCCGACGCATCGCGCAGATCGAGAAAGGCCACGCCGCCATGATCGCGCCGACGGGCCACCCACCCGGTCAGAACCACAGACTGCCCGACATGACCCGTGATACCGGCACGCAAGGTGCCGGCCTCGTGAGTGCGAAGCACGAAGATCCTCAATTTCGGTGGTTGGGGCTGATCCTGGGCAGGGTCTGCCCGGTCAGGACCCATATTCTACGGAGAGGCGCTCGCGGCCTCCGAACCGGTCAGGTTCGGTATGCCGGATGCTCAGGTCAGCGTCGGTATGCCGGATGTTCTGGCCAGGGAGCGTCGTGCGGTCGCAACGTGGCCCAGTCGCGGGCCCGCGACGCGTGCGCGGTCAGGATGCCGATGACCGCGCTGGGATTGTGCAGCTGACCGCGCAACACAGCCTCGTGCGCCTCGTCCAGGTCAACCCAACAGACCGGCATACCGCGTTCCTCGCCCTGGCGGTTGAACCGCTCGTCGTGGATGACATCGCTCAGATCCCGGGCCAGGAAGATACGAAGGGCTTCGGATATGCCACCGGGAGAACCGAAGTAGTCAATGAGGACACTCCAGCTCCGGGCGACCAGGTCGGCCTCCTCGTGCAGCTCGCGAGCCGCACCCAGCCAGGGCTGCTCCCCCGCGACGTCGAGCAGACCGGCCGGCAGCTCCCACTCGAACGCGCCGACCGGGTGGCGGTACTGCTGGATGAGCAACAGCTGGTCAGCGCCCGAGACCTGTCGCAGCGCAACGATCGACACCGCGCCTGGGTGGTCGACGTACTCGCGGCTGACTTTGCCGGCTTCTCCGAGGTCTACGGTGTCGCGCCGCACACCCCAGACCTTGCCCGCGAAGACAACCTCGCTCTGGGTGACCGGAAGACGGACGAGCCGGTCAGCCAGGTCGACGCCACGGAGGACCGGGGCGTCCAGACTCATGGCACCGAAACGGTTTCGACATCCCTGGGCCGCTCGACCTCGACCAGTCGGGAGGCTCTCTGGGCATCGATGGCGGCCTTGACCAGTCCGGCGAAGAGTGGGTGGGCGCGGTGCGGACGGGACTGGAACTCCGGGTGGGCCTGGGTGCCGACGTAGTACGGATGCACATCGGCCGGCAGCTCGACGAACTCGACCAGGGTGCCGTCAGGGGAGGTCCCGGAGATGCGCAGGCCGGCTTCCTCGAGCTGCGCACGGTAGGCGTTGTTGACCTCATAGCGGTGGCGGTGACGCTCGTGCACCACTGATGCTCCATAGACTCCGGCCGTGACCGACCCTTCGGCCAGCTTGGCCGGGTAGGTGCCCAGCCGCATCGTGCCACCTAGGTCGCCGGCGCCCTCGACGAAGGCCTTCTGCTCCTCCATCGTGGCGACGACGGGATGGGTCGTGTGGGGGTCGAACTCGCTGGAGGACGCGTCGGCGATGCCGAGAACGTTTCGTGCGTACTCGATGACCATGCACTGCAGCCCCAGACAGAGCCCGAGCGCCGGAACACCCTTGGTGCGGGCCCACTTCAGCGCCCCGAACATGCCCTCGATGCCGCGAATGCCGAACCCGCCGGGGACAACGATGGCGTCAACCCCGCCAAGTGCCTTCTGGGCGCCCGCATCCGTTTCGCACTCGTCGCTGGCGACCCAGCGGATCGACACCTTGGCGTCATGGTGGAAACCTGCCGCTCGCATGGCCTCGGTGACTGACAGATAGGCGTCCGGAAGGTCGATGTACTTGCCCACGAGGGCGACCTCGACGGCGTGCTCGGGGTTGTGCACCCGGCGCAGCATCTCGTCCCAGTCGCGCCAGTCGACGTCGCGGAAGGGCAGACCGAGGCGGCGGACCACATAGGCGTCCAGACCCTCGGAGTGCAGCACCTTGGGGATGTCGTAGATGCTCGGCGCGTCAACAGCAGCCACGCACGCCTCGGTCTCGACGTCGCACATCAGCGAGATCTTGCGCTTCACACTGTCGGGAATGTCCCGGTCGGCCCGCAGCACGATGGCGTCGGGCTGGATGCCGACCTGTCGCAGCGCGGCCACCGAGTGCTGGGTCGGCTTGGTCTTGAGCTCGCCGCTGGGCGCCAGGTAGGGCACCAGCGAGATATGCAGGAAGAAGACGTTGTCGCGGCCCACGTCATGGCGGACCTGACGAGCGGCCTCGAGGAACGGCAACCCCTCGATGTCGCCGACGGTGCCGCCTATCTCGGTGATGATGATGTCGGGTCGGTCCTTCACCGAGACGGCAGCCTGCTCGCGCATCCGCGACTTGATCTCGTTGGTGATGTGGGGGATCACCTGCACCGTGTCGCCGAGGTACTCCCCACGGCGCTCCCTGGCAATCACCCGGCTGTAGACCTGCCCCGTCGTGACGTTGGCCGAGCCCCCCAGCGGGACGTCCAGGAATCGCTCGTAGTGGCCGATGTCCAGGTCTGTCTCCGCGCCGTCATCAGTGACGAAGACCTCACCGTGCTGGAACGGGTTCATCGTCCCGGGATCCACGTTGAGGTAGGGGTCCAACTTCTGCATCGTCACCCGCAGCCCGCGGGCGCGGAGCAAATGTCCGAGGCTGGATGCCGTGAGGCCCTTGCCGAGCGAAGAGGCGACGCCTCCGGTTACGAAGATGTGTTTTGTCTGCTGCACCACGGGCTTTGACTCTACGTCATCCGGAGCGGTTTCGGCACACAGCACCACGCCTCGGAACGCCGTGTCGCCTTCTTCCGACGCGGATCTGCCTTAGCTCGCCGCTCAACCCGTATAGGCGCGCATGAGCTGGGCAACGGCGTCGGCGATCGTCGGGAGCTCGTGCGCCCGCTCGAACGCTGCCTCTCCGAGCGCCAGGCGACGCGGTCGGTCATTCAGCAGGTCAACGATGCGACCGGCCATGCGTGGTGGGTCCCCAGCGGGCACGAGCGATGCACCTCCGCCCGTCACCTCGCTCGTCCCACCCACATCTGTCGCGACGATCGCCGCACCCAGCTGCATGGCTTCCTGCAGCCATATGGGCTGCCCCTCCCACACAGCCGTGCTGATCACCAGGTCAGCAGCTGCAAGCAGCTCAGGCACGTGGTCCCGCCGGCCCAGCGCGACGACCGGCAACCCATCGGTCTCGATCCGCCCGGCGAGGTAGGCCTCCAGCGGCCCGTCCCCGGCAACAACCCAGGTGAGCCCGGTGAACTCTGCAAGGTCGCCGGCATCCAGCCGGGCCTTCAGCAGCAGTGAGGTGTCACACAGGGTCTCGAGGCCCTTCTGGGCTGCAAGCCGGGCCACGGTGATCAGAAGCGCGGCGCCGTCCGGGACACCCAGGGACTCACGCACCTGTGCCGCCGTGCGTCGCGTCGGCACCCACGACGGTGCCGGGACCAGCGCACGGGCGGTCTGGTTCGCGCCGAGAGCACGTGCTCGCTCGACGAGATCACCTGAGACTCCGAGCACCACGTCGGCGCCCCGCGCGACCACCTTCTCGAGCCCGCTCGAGAAGGTGCGCAGAGCGCGTCCACCCACCGGCACGTTGTGCAGAGTCACCACGACGCGCGGCCGCCGCTCCCGCGAAAGACTGCGGACGGCCAGCACCACCAGGGCGCCGGCACGCAAGCCATGCGCATGTGCGACATCGCTGGTCGAGGCCAAGCGTCGGAAACGCCCCAGGTCCCGGATCGAACCAACGGGCCCGGCAGACCCTGGCCACCACAGTCGCACCGGATCGAGATCGGAACGTTGCGCGGTGAGGGGATGGGTCACCACCACGATGTCGTGGCCCCGGTCCCGCAGGAACGCACTGAGCGCGGCGACATGACCTGCAATGCCGCCCGTGCTGCGGCCGAGCACCATGACAATCTTCATCGCGCCCTCCTGCGAAGCTTGGCCGCGACCACGCGAGCCGACTCACGATCACCGATCCAGATCGATCCGGCGCACAACGTCACCACGACTATGGCAACCAGCAGGGCCGTCGCTGCACCGGCTGCAAGACCCCGCGGACTCAGACTTGCGGCGAGACCATGACCGACAGCCGCGGCGAGAACGCTGGAGCCTAAGGCCACCGCCGCAGTCCTGCCAAGACCCCGGAACGCCTGCGGGCCCCACGCACGATGAACAGCGACGACGAGCCCGATCGCAGCAACCGTCATACCCAAGGAGCTCGAAAGACCCAGCAGCTGCAACGTGTCTCGCGGTCCGGCGTCACCATGGAGCAACGCCAGGGGAACGATGGCGGCGATCAGCCAGCCGAGCGCCACCAGTGCCCCAGCCACCGCAGGGCGACCCTGCACGTACAGAGCGCGGGTGAGCAGCGCGGCGAGTCCGAAGCCGACCAGACCCGGCGCGAAAGCACCCAGGGCACCGGGCAGAGCCGCCAAGGCCTCGTGTCCGGCGGGGCTGTGCCGGCCAGCGTCCAAAGCGCTGAAGAACGCACCCGTGGGCTCCGCGATGGAGATGAGAACAGCAGCACCGACCAAGGTGGAGACGATGATGGCCCGCGCCGATGAGGCCAGAGTCGCCTGCGCTCGCTCGACCGACACATGAGCGGCGCCCGTCGCCAGCACCGGCTGAGCCGAGCCCGGCACCAGCGACGACGTTGCCGAGCCCGTCGCCAGTGCCGGGAGGGCTGACGTGGCAACGGGAACGGCCATGACGGCATACGGCAGGAGGTAGACGGCCTGGACGTAGGTGTAGACGTTCAGTGTGCCCGTTCCTCCGCGGTGCTGGGATACCCACAAGGTCACCAGAACGGCGATCTGTTGCGCCACCAGGGCAAGAAGTCCGGCGCCTGCGAGTGCTCGCGCTCGCCCAGCAACGCCAGCGGGAAAGGTCCAGGTCGGACGCAGGCGTATGCCGGCGCGATGAACGGGAACCAACAGAGGCAGGCTCAGGGCAACGACTCCGAGGGTCGTTCCGGCCGCAAGCACGGTGGAGGCCTGGCTGGGCAGTCGCGCAAGGTCATTTCCTCGCCCCTGGGCCAGCGCGCCGTACAGCAGGTATGTCGCGATCACCACGACGCTGGACAACAACGGGGCCAGGGCCGCGGCCAGGAAGCGCCGATGCGCCTGGAGAACTCCGGCAAGGACGATTCCCACGCCGTACAGGGCGATCTGCGGCGCAAAGACCACGAGCATTGATGCCATGAGATCTGTTGAGCCAGAACACCTCTGGCTGTCGACCAGGATCATCGACAACGGAGCGGCGACCGCCGCCATCAGGATGGAGAGGGGCACGAGGATCGTCAGCGCCCAGGTGAGCATGGCCGACGCGGTCCGGGTGGCCGCGGCCTCGTCACTGCGGGCCAGCTGGCCGGAGATGATCGGAACCGCGACGGCAGCCAGGGCTCCGCCCGCGGCTACCTCGAAGACGACATTCGGCAGCTGGTTCGCCACCTGATAGACACTTCCGACGCACGTGGTTCCAACGCTCCGTGAGAACACCAGCCACCGACCGAACCCGAATACCCTTGCCGCCAGGGTGACCACCGCAATGAGGCCGGCTGCCGCGAACACCCCGGGCGCAGCCTTGCCGACCAACGACGGCGTCTCGTCGCGGGCAGTCACAGCGTCACCTCCTCACCACGTCACCCTCGCGGACGGCCGAGGGCGTCGAGCTCGCGCAAGCCGGGCGTCGCCTCGATGACCGTGGTGAAGCTGAACTTCTCTGAGGCAAGTGTCAGGGCCGCCACGACCGCGAGCGCCAGAAGCCGGCCAGCGAGCCCCGTTCGCGCCACGAGAGCGGTCCCCAACAAGGCGCCGGCGCTGTTGGCCCCCATGTCCCCAAGCATGCTCCGGCCCGCCAGGTCATCGGGCAGGGCCCCGATCGCCGCCCCAGCCGCGGCGCCAGCAGCTGCGGTGGAGCCCAGCCTTCCGCGTCCACTCCCCAGGAGCGGCACCGAGCACAGCAGAACGACCTTGAGTGCCCGTCCGGGGCGCAGGTCGAGCAGGTTGACGATGTTGGCCGACCCAGCGATGACGGCCCCGCCGATGAGCGTGGCCATCGGCCCAGTCCGCGTGCGCGACCGATCCATACACGCGGTCAACAGGCCCGTCGCGCCCAGACCGACGACCTTGATCGCTCCCGTCGTCACCTCGCCACGGCAGGCCGCGGCCAGATGCCCACCAAGTCCTTTCCGGGAGCTGTCACCCACCAGATCATCGAGGGCCCCGAATGCGCCAGCGCCCAGGCCCGCCACGGCCGCAGGGGCACCGGCTCCGCCGGCCAGGGCTCCGGCCACCGCACTCACGACAAAGGCGGGGCCTTCAAACAAGGTGACGGCGTCGCCCTCGTAGTTCGTCCGGGTCCATCGCTCGACACCCCCCGGCGGGTGACTCTTGAGCAGCGTGGCAGCGGCAAGCGAGCCGACAACACCGATGGAAAAGGCACCCAGGGCACCCCAGGTTGGTCTCGGGGTCACTACTTCGCCGTGCTGTTCGGCGTGATCGCCTTGGCATCAGAGGCCAGGCCGTACTGCCCGACGCCGCCCGAGTACTGCTGGGCAAGGGCCAGCACCAGCGTGGTCTCCCCCATGGACAGGTCCGCATCGTCAACCGTCGAGGCGACCTTGGTTGCCTCCGAGTCCTTCCGGGTCGCGGCCACCACATCGCCGGACCGGGTCGCATCACTGGTGTTCGACTTGGAGGCCACGACGGCTCCCGACCCCGCAGCATCCAGCGAGCGAGCCAGTTGTACGTAGGTCGCCAGCATGGCGTCCGTGTCGGCTTGGGCGGGGCCCTTGACCGGCCCGGCGAGGAAGACCACGGCCGAGGAGGGGACGATCTGGTCAGGTGACACCTTCACGAGATCGCCGGCCACCAGACCGTCCAACGCTGCGCTGGCTGAGGGGTCGACCCGTTGGGTGGACTGACCCGTACCCCCGAGGATGGCTCGCGCCAGAACCGTCGCGGCCAGCTGGTCCGGGCTGGCCGCCAGGGGCGCCTTGACCAGCTGGGCGAGCTGGTTGGCCAGGGTGTTGCGAAAGGTGCGCTTGGAGGGGTCGGCCCAGGCATCGGTCAACGTGATCGTCGATCCCACCTTGGCGCCCGCCGTCGTCAAGGCAGTGGTCGTGTTCTTGACCAGGTCGGCGTCCACTCCGGGCGAGACAACCAGGGCCACAAACCTGCCGGCCAGCTTGTCCTTCATGATCGCTGGTGCGACGGCTGCCGAGAACGTGTCACGCGCAGCTGTGCCCAGCCTCGCGGCGTCAAGCTCCGTGCGCAGCTGGGTCTTCTCGGCACGCAGAGCCGACGTCTGCTGGGTCAGACCGTTGCCGATGTCTTCCTTCAGTGGTCCGGCTCCAAGCACGATGCCGACCGCGAGCGCCAGGAAGATCGAGACGATGGAGACGATGTGGTAGCGAAAGTCAATCACGTGAATATCCCCACGATCCAGGACCACGCATCATCGAGTCGGGCAGCCATCAGCTGGAGCATGGTTGTCCCGGCCGGTGTGGCGGCCAAAGCGACGAAGAGTGCGAACAGGCCGACCAGCAGCATGACGCCCAACGAGAGATTGGATATGCGCGAACGGTAGAGGCGACTGACGCCCTTGGCGTCCACGAGCTTGCCACCGACACGCAGCCTGGTCAGAAACGTGCTGGCCATACCAGAGCGGCCTTTGTCCAAGAACTCGACCAAGGTGGCGTGAGAGCCAACGGCGACGATCAACGACGCCCCCTTGTCGTCGGCCAGCAACATCGCGACGTCCTCGCTGGTGCCGGTCGCAGGAAAGACGACCGCGTCAAGACCCAGCTTGTGGACCCGCTCCAGTCCTGGCGCCCGGCCGTCTCTGTAGGCGTGCACCACGATCTCAGCCCCGCAGTTGAGCGTGGCATCCGAGACCGAGTCCATGTCTCCGACGATGAGGTGGGGACGATTGCCCGTCTCGATCAGCGCGTCGGCGCCACCATCAACGCCGATCAGGATTGGCCGGTACTCCCTGATGTAGCTCCGCAGCGTTTGCAGGTCCTCCTTGTAGTGGTAGCCGCGAACCACCACGAGGGCGTGACGGCCTTCGATGACCGTCCTGATATCGGGAACCCCCACGCCGTCGAGCAACAGCTCACGTTCGCGCCGCAGATACTCCATCGTGTTGGCCGCGAATGCCTCGAGCTGGACCGCCAGGCCGGCTCGCGCCTCGGTCATCGCGGCCGCGACGATGTCGTGGTCGAACAGGGTTCCTTTGGCCACGACGACATCGCCGATGTACAGGGTGTCGTCCTCCAGGCGTGCAGTCTGCCCGTCCCTCAGCTCGAGCATGACGTCCTTGCCCACGTTGTCCACCAACGGCACGCCTGCGTCCACGAGGATCTCTGGCCCGAGGTTCGGGTATCGGCCTGTGATTGACGACGACGCATTGATCACGGCCGCCGGCCGGCACTCGAGGAGGGCCTCAGCGCTGACTCTGTCGAGGTCCTGGTGATCGATGACCGCGATGTCCCCGGACTTCAGCCGCTTGGTCAGCTGTTTGGTTCGCACGTCGATGCGCACGGTCCCCCGAACACCGGGAAGATCGGGTTCGCCAGGGGTTCGCCGGCGCACGGAGCGCAGGAATTGCAGGAAGTAGGACATCGCGGCCCATCGTGCCATGCGCGGGGCCTGCTTGCCGCCATCACCTCCTGACGGTCGCCGCCGCCTGTGCAAGCAGCTCGCGTGCGTGCTCGATGGCCACGTCGGAGTCCTCGACGCCGGCCATCATCCGGGCAAGCTCTCGCAGCCGCTCCTCCCCTGTCACCGAGGTCACCCCGCTGGCGGTGATGTGGCCGTCATCGGTCTTGCGCACGACCAGGTGCCGGTCCGCATAGGCCGCGACCTGGGCGAGGTGTGTCACAACGATGACCTGAGCCGATGTTGCCAGCGCGGCCAGGCGGGCGCCCACGTCCAGCGCAGCCCTGCCACCGACACCGGCGTCGACCTCGTCAAAGACAAATGTCGGGACGTCCCCGCAGCTGGTGACGACCTCTAGCGCCAACATGACCCGCGAGAGCTCGCCACCCGAGGCGGCCTTGGCGACACTTCGCGCGGGCGCGCCGGGGTGGGCCGCCAGCAGGATCTCGACATCATCGACGCCGTGACGGCTGAACCGCACAGGCTCCGAACTCCTCGACAGGGACAGCCCTTCGGGGTCAGAGCGGCTTCCGACATCGACCTGCACCACGGCCTTGCCCATGGCCAGGTGGGAGAGCTCCGTCGTGACGCGGGCGCCGAAGTCGGTTGCCGAGAGCCGCCTCGCCGCGCTGAGCTGACCAGCGCACGTGGTCAGGTCATCTCTCAAGACGTCGAGCCTGACCTGTAACCCCTCGACCCGGTCTTCGGCCCCCTCGAGCTCGGTAAGCCTTGCGGCGGACTCCTTGGCCCATGCCAGCACGTCATCGGCGGTGTCGCCGTACTTGCGCTGCAAACGCGCCAGGTCTGCCCGTCGGTTCTGCACCCACGCCAGCCTGGCCGGGTCGACGTCAACCTCGGACAGGTATGCCGCCAGGTCGGTCCCAAGGTCTGCCGTCAGGTAACCCAGCTCCTGAAGGCGACGGTCAAGGTCCGCCAGTGCGGGATCGTGGGAGGTCATCGGTGCCAACGCTGCCCGCGCGGTGCCCAGCTGCCATGCCACGTCGCCACTGTTCGAGCCCTCGGCCCCACCGTTCTGGGCGTAAGGACTGTCCTGGTCGCCTGTGAGAATGGCGTGAGCCTGACCAGCGCTGGCTCGCAGCCCATCCGTGTGTGCCAGCAGCTCATCCTCGGCGCGCAGATCGAGATCCTCGCCGGCCAGTGGGTCTACGGCCTCGATCTCCTCGAGGCCTGCCCTGAGCACGTCGACCTCGCGTGCCCGCTCGCGGGCCAGTCCTCGCAGATGGCCCAGCTCCGCAGCAACCTGGTGGAGCTCGTCATACAGGGACTCGTATCGCCCCAGGGGCTCCGCGACCGCGTCACCGGCGAAGCGGTCCAGAAGGACGCGGTGCTGCTCCGGCTGGCGCAACCGCCACTGGTCGGACTGACCATGCACGGCCACCAGCAGCTCGCCGATCTCACCCAAGACGCTGACCGGAGCGGTCCGGCCGCCGACGTGAGCCTTCGAGCGACCTTCTGCCGAGACGGTCCTGGCAAGAATCAAGGTGTCCTCGGCGTCACCGCCTGCCTCGATGGCCCGCAGCGAAGCGGGGTGCTCCGGCCCGACCTCCACCACACCTTCGACGACGGTCCTCCTGGCACCCGTCCGAACAAGACCAGCATCGGCACGTGCCCCGAGCAGCAGCCCGAGGCCCGAGACCACCATGGTCTTGCCTGCGCCGGTCTCACCAGTGACCACGTTCAGACCCGTCGACAGCTCGAGCACGGCGTCGTCGATGACGCCGAGGTTCTGGATCCGGATCTCGCGAAGCATGGCGACAGCCTACGGACCGCGGGTGTCAATCCTTTCGGACATACCGGAACCGCCGTTGTTGCGCCGCCCGGCGCCGCGCCACCCGTGCACGGACAGGTCAAACTTGGCCACGAGCCGGTCGGCGAACGGCGAGGAGCTCAGGCGTGCCAGGCGCACCGGAGTCTCGCTGCGGGACACCTCGATACGGGCCCCGGGCGGCAGCTCGACCATTCGCGAGCCGTCGCACCACATGACACCCGAGCCCCAGGTGTCCGCGACCACCTCGACGGCCAGCCTGGCGTTCGGCCCGACGACGAGGGGGCGCGCGAACAGGGCGTGAGCCGAGATGGGCACGACCAGCATCGCCTCGACGTCGGGCCACACCACCGGGCCACCTCCGGAGAAGGCATAGGCCGTCGAACCGGTCGGCGTGGCGATCACGACCCCGTCGCAGCCCCACGTCGACAACGGCCGCCCATCGATCTCGAGCGTGACCTCGAGCATCCGCTCGCGTGAGTCCTTCTCGACCGCAACCTCGTTCAGTGCCCAGCTCCGGGCGATCACCTCGCCGCCCTGAGCCGCACTGACGTCCAGGGTCATCCGTTCCTCGACCACGTAGTCCCGGGCGACGATCCGATCCACGGTCGCGCCGATGTCCTCCCGCTCTGCCTCAGCCAGGAACCCCACATGTCCGAGGTTGACCCCGAGCAGAGGGGCATCGGTCCCCCTCGAGAGCTCGGCACCGCGCAGGATCGTGCCGTCGCCACCGAGCACACAGACCAGCTCGCAGCCTCGGGCCGGGTCGTTGGGATCGGCCGTGACGATGTCCTGGCTTCCCCCCAGACCCATTGCCTCGATGGTGTCCGGCAGCAGGGCCACATGGACACCTGCCGCATGCAGCCGGGCCGCGACATCCCGGGCGAGATGCTGGGACTCAAGTCGCCGTTGATGAGCAACCAGCAGGATGCGGCGGGTCATCCAAGTGCCTCCGTCGACAAAGTGGCAGCCCTATCGGTGACCTGCCCAGCGGTCAACCCCTGGTCGGGGCGTGGTGTCAACCACAGAAGGTACTCCGCGTTGCCGGTTGCGCCCCGGATGGGACTGGCACACAACCCGATGACGTTCAGGCCGGCTGCTCTCGCCGCGCTGGCGACCCCCTCGATCGCCATGGCTCGATCACCGGCTGCCCGGACGATACCTCTCTTGCCGAGGCGCTCGCGCCCGACCTCGAACTGCGGTTTGACCAGCAGCACCAGGTCGCCAGTGCCCTCGACGAGGTCACGCAGAACGGGAAGCACGATCCGCAGGGAGATGAAGCTGAGGTCCGCCACGAGGAGCTGCGCGGGCCCTCCAAGGTGGTCCGCGCGAGCGTCGCGGATATTGACGCCCGAGTGTTCGACCACGCGGGGGTCGCGTGCAATCTCTTCGACCAGCTGGCCATGTCCCACGTCCAGGGCTACGACCTCGCGTGCGCCCTCTCGCAACAAGACCTGCGTGAACCCCCCGGTGCAGGCACCCACATCGAAACATCGCTTGTCACGAGCGCTGAGCCCGTCGTACCCGAAAGCGTCCAGGGCCGCGGCCAGCTTGTATGCCGCGCGGCTCACCCAGCCCTCGGCCCCGGACGCAAGCCGGAGGCTTTGGTCGGGACCGACCGGCGTTGAGACCTTCGGGGGCAAGGAACCGTCAAGAAGCACCGAGCCTGCCTCGACGAGCTCGCGAGCCTGGCCTCGAGACCGCGCGAGGCCCCGGCGCACCAGCTCGACGTCGAGTCGGTGGGTGTTCTCGCTCACTCCTTGCCGAGATCGACGAGACGGCCTTGCATGACCCGCAGGACCTGCTCGCCCATCTCGATCTGGGTGTCCAAAGGCTCATCCGTCACGGCATCGAGCTTCCTGAGCGCCTCGTCGACAGCATCATCACCGGTGGGCCTACGCGTCTCGTCCGCTGCGCCGTACATCATCTCCTGACGGCTCACGCGTCAGCAGGCTTGCGGTCCGGCGCGATCGCCGACGCCTGGGTCGTCGTGGCGGTGCTCACCGGCTTAGCAGCAGCACCGGTCGTCGCGGTCTTCTTCGCTGCAGTCTTCTTCGCTGCAGTCTTCTTCGCTGCAGTCTTCTTCGCTGCAGTCTTCTTCGCTGCAG
>Ga0209638_1000034_pt1 | contig 85646 bp, 74 predicted proteins | sample BarGraNGADG00211_FD_184490 | JGI IMG/M metagenome (GOLD analysis project Ga0209638, IMG submission 184490) | Arctic peat soil microbial communities from Barrow, Alaska - Barrow Graham LP Ref core NGADG0002-211 (SPAdes) (version 2) | ecosystem: Environmental > Terrestrial > Soil > Wetlands > Peat... | reverse complement strand
GGTTTTTGCCGTTACAGCTGCCGTAACCGTCAATAATGCTCGTTTATTTGATGAGACGCAAAAAAGACTACTTGAAATTCAAGTTCTTTATCAAACCAGTCTGGCCGCCATCCAGATCAATAGCGTCCGTGCTATCGCTCAGCAAATAGTAGGGACGCTCGAACAGCTATTGAACTGGCAAAATAGCTCAATTTGGTTGATTGAAAATACAACACAAAAACCAAAGCAAATTGCGCATAACAAATTAGATTTATCGGAAAAGGAATCATATCTTGAACCAAGCCCAGTAATAGACTCAAATGTAGAGGCGTCTACGAGGGTTGTAGAATTGGTCTGTTCTTCTGGTCAACCCATTCTGACAGGCGATATTCGATCCCTTTCCGGGAGTAATGCTGAAAATATTGAAACACTATCTGTATTATGCGTTCCTTTAAAAATTGGGGGAAAGACGATTGGCTGCATAAATGTTGAAAGCAGCGAATCCCATTCATTTGAGGCTCACGATCGGCAAATATTGTCAACCATTGCTGCCCAGGCTGCCAGTGCGATCGATAATGCCAACCTTTATCAAGAAGCAATTCTTTCCGCAAGTCGTCGTTCAATCCTGCATCAAGCTAGCCAGGAAATCGCTCAATCAAGTCAGGACCCTGAAGAAGTATATTCTGCTGTCCATAGGGCAGCTGCACAGTTAATGCCAGCGGATGTATTTGTAATTACTTTATTCGATGAATCTAACCGGGTAATCCATGGGGTATACCTAATTGCTCGTGGAGTACGTCACCCGGATAACGAGTTCCAAGTTGGGCAAGGGATATCAAGCAAGGTCATTATTTCGGGGAAATCGTTGTTGATCAACGATTTTCAAAACTCACCCCAAGATATTGCCCCCTACTTATTTAGTAATGAAGGCATGACCCGGTCGATTCTTGCCGTTCCAATGAGGGCAGGGGAGCGAATTACCGGAATGATATCGGTTCAAAGTTACCAGCCGAATAATTATACAAGTGACGATGGTGTACTTTTGGAAATGTTAGCTGCTCATGCTGGAGCAGCCATTGAAAACGCCCGATTATTTGAAGAAACACAACGGAGATCAATCCATCAATCGGTACTTAATTCGATAATAACGGTAACGGCACATGGAGGGACAGATCCTGCTGAAATATTGAATACAACATTAGAGCAAACATTGAAAGCCTTGGATTTGGAATTGGGCTCTTTGTGGTTATCTTGGTCTACTCGTGGTGTCCAAAGGATGGCCTCTAAAAACATTCAGCCATCAATTAATTCAGCAATGGCAAATTCCACTCTTTTGGCAGGATATTCACAAACCCAAACTCTTGTTGTGGATGATTGGCGAAATAATACAAATAAATATTCCCATCTTTTCGTGTCTTCCGGCATCTTATCAACAATAATTGTTCCCTTGATATCAAAAGAAATCAGAGTTGGGGGAATGGCGATAGCTTCAAGGGATATGCATCATTGGACAACAGAAGAGATCACGCTTGTCGAAGCCATTGGACGGGAGGTTGGTTCGGCGGCAGAGCGAGCCAAACTTTTTGAAGAAACCACGGTGCGACTTGATGAATTGGAAGCTGTAAATAAAGTCTCAAAATCACTTCGTCTGGCTCAGTCACTACAGGACATGTTACCTCTTCTGATGGATGAAACTTTAAATATTTTGGATGTTAATTCAGGAGCCATTTGGCTATTTAATTCTGACCGCGATAAATTAATCCAGGTAATAGGAAGAGGCTGGTGTACAAAATTAGCCGACTTGGAATTGGATCGCGATGAAAGCTTGCCAGGAAAAGTATTTTCAACTGGTGATATTTACTTTTCTCATGACGTCGCACAAGATTCGCTTACCTCCCCGGCAATGCGAAGTTTGGTTCCTGAAGAATGCAGCGCGATCTGTCTGCCAATTCACAGCGAGCAGGAACCAATTGGCATCCTATTTGCCTCCACAAAATTGCCTCGTGAGTTCACCATCGAAAACGCCCATTTATTAGTTACATTGACCGAAATAGCAGGAAATGCTATTCATCGGACGCGGCTGAATGAGCAAATGGTACAACACGCCGCCGAACTAGAAATCCGCGTTACAGAAAGAACCGCCGAGCTGCAATCCGCATTAAAGAAGGCACAGGCAGCAGACCAATTAAAGTCAGAATTTATTATTAATGTTAATCACGAATTGCGCACCCCATTAACCAACCTGGTGCTTTATTACCAGATGTTGAAGGCACAACCAAATATCAAGTCAGCGGAGCGACTGGAGGTAATCGGGCGGGAACTTCAGCGCCTGCGAACATTAATTGAAGAGTTACTAAATCTATCTCGATTTGATCTGGGGCAAGTTAGACCCCGCTTTATTCCATGTGATTTAAATGCCCTAATTCAGACACTTATGGACGACCGAAGATCATTAGCTGAAGAACGTGGTCTTTCTCTAAATACCAATCTGCAGGCAAGCCTTGAATCGGTATGGATGGACGAGCCTACCATCACGCAGGCTGTATCTAATTTACTCACAAATGCTATGAACTATACCCCGCGTGGCGGGAAGATCCTTGCAGAGACAATGACAAAACTGCTAGGGGAAGAACGGTGGGTGGGTTTTCGGGTTCAGGATACCGGACTGGGAATTGATGATAATGATATGCCCCACCTATTCGAAAGGTTCTTTCGGGGTAAAGCAGGACATGATTCAGGAGCCCCCGGAACGGGGCTTGGGCTTGCGATTGTAAAACAAGTTGTAGAGATTCATCATGGACAAATCGACGTGGAGAAAGGGGAAAGTGGCTCTGGTGCTATGTTCACAATTTGGTTACCTGGAAAACAACCGCAGGAGACCAGTTAAGTGGTCTCCTGCTTGGGCAGCGCCCCCGGGGAGGCTCGAACTCCCAACCACTGGATTCGAAGTCCATTACTCTATCCATTGAGCTACGGGGGCAAGCCGGGAAATTATACTCGAATATTGGTCTTGTCCCATTTCTTTGCACATGTTATAATCTTCCGCCGCAGCGTGTAACCACTATACTTTGAATTAAGGAAGATTTCCAATGGTCGACTTGAATAAAAATTTCAATACCACAGCAAACCCAAATATTCCCGATTTGAAGGCGGGAGATCAAGTGAGTGTACATGTTCGCATTAAAGAAGGTGATCGGGAACGGATTCAGGAGTTCAAAGGCACTGTCATTCGTCGTCGTAAAGGAGGCAACAATGCCAACTTTACTGTCCGACGTACAGCTTCTAATGGGATAGGCGTTGAACGAACTTTTCTGTTTTTATCACCCCGTATCGATAAGGTCGTCGTGGACCGGCACACCCATGTTCGGCGAGCTCAGTTATATTTCCTGCGCGGGCTGACCGGAAAAAAGGCTCATTTGAAGCAAAAATTCGAATAAGTTGAAAATCGCTTACAATAAAAGGGTGCAGAAAAGTTCTGCGCCCTTTTGTATTTATGGAATGGATATGATGCAGCCAATTATTGGAGTGACGACATATCAAGGAAAAAATGATGATGGTCATCCAATTATTGCTCTTCAAAGGGCTTACGTTGATTCTTTAATTCAAGCAGGCAGCGTTCCAGTTCTAATACCGTCTTGTTTGCCTTCCGAAACATTTAGGGCACTATTAGATCGATTGGACGGAATCTTATTTACTGGTGGAGGAGATATCGCCGTCGATCGGTATGGCGGAAAGCCACATCCCCGCATAAGCGATGTGGACCCAGAGCGAGATTCACTCGAATTGTCCTTATTGGAATTATTCATAAAAAATGAAAAACCTTTTCTCGGTATATGCAGAGGCTTTCAAATGATCAATGTTGCTTTGGGGGGAACGTTATACACGGATATTGAAGAACAAAAACAAGGTGCAATTAAACATGATTATTATCCCGAGTGCCCACGCTCGTACCTGGCTCACAAGGTCGACCTGAAGGCTGGAACGCGTTTAGCCAAAATTATGGGTGAGACGGATATCTCAGTTAATAGTTTGCATCATCAAGGCGCGAAAGATATTTCTTGGGAGTTGATTATATCTGCAATTGCTCCTGATGGATTAGTCGAAGCGGTCGAGTTGCCAGATCATCCATTTGGAATTGCAGTTCAATGGCACCCGGAGTGGTTAAAAGACCAACCGGTTATGAGGAGTCTATTCACGGCGCTGGTGGAGGCTGCCAGTTCATGACAAATTCTAAACAACAAGATGCCCATCCAATTGGTATTTTTGATTCCGGGGTGGGAGGGCTTTCGGTTTTACAAGCAATTAGCCTCCTATTACCGAATGACACACTTCTCTATTTTGGAGACCAGGGTCATGTTCCATATGGGACGCGAACCAGTGAAGAAATTTTATATTTTTCTCATGAAATTACCAGGTTCCTACTTAGCATGGGTGCTAAAATAATCGTTGTCGCCTGTAATACTGCTTCAGCTGTGGCCCTTATAAATTTGCGAAAGTCATTTCCAGAGGTTCCCTTTGTTGGGATGGAGCCTGCCATAAAGCCGGCTGCCGAGAACACCAAAACAGGTGTGGTGGGAGTGCTGGCTACTCCTGCAACTTTCCATGGAGGGTTATATGTGTCAGTAGTTGAGCGTTTTGCCGAAAATGTGACTTTGCTTGAGAGTACCTGCCCTGGGTTAGTTCAGCAGATTGAGCATGGTGAGCTTGACAACCAGAAGACACGGGACATCTTGGAATCCGCATTGCATCCCATGTTGGAAAAAGGGATGGACACCGTTGTTTTAGGATGCACTCATTATCCATTCGTAATTCCTCTAATCCGGGAGATAGTCGGATCAGGCGTACGGGTTATTGATCCCGCGCCTGCGGTTGCGCGACAGGTGGAGCGCGTTCTGGACCTGCATGGGTTAAGAGTTATTGGGGAAATACCTGAACCCCCGCAATTATTTACAAGCGGAGAATTAATCTGTTTTAAAGCAGTGCTCCCAAGGCTTAATATCCAAGAGTGTATTATCAAGCAAGTAAGTTGGGAAGACGGGACCGTCCGTATATAAAAAAAAGATCCATTTACACCGGCTCGTCATTTATGTTCTGTTATAGATGAGATGGGGCCGTGTGGAGACACTAAGTTTAAAAGGATTTGCTTTTGATGAACGCTTTCTCCGACTTTTATTTTTAGTCGTGCCACTTTACCCGTAAATGGTGCGCGAAGTTCATTTTGCATTTTCATAGATTCTAAGATAACCAGGATCTGCCCCTTTTCCACTTTTTGACCTTCATCAATAGGCACAGCAATTGCCAGCCCCGGCATTGGCGCTTTAAGGATGTATTCGTTTCCTGGACCAACAATGCTCGTCAAAGTTGTACGAAGCCTTTTCTCACGCTCATCTTCGATTGATACGGAATATGAACGGCCCAATAATAAAACTTGCCAACTCTGTTCGTCGGGATAGACATAACCTTCGTAAGACTCTCCGTTCACTATGAGTGAATAAAGCGGTTGCCCGCTTACTGCAGCCAAATCAACTTCAATTATTTCCCCCCCAAAACAAATATGATGCTCATCTAAAATTTCAATTGGGAATTCCAGCCCATCGACTTGAGCAATATATTTCATCTGTTTGACCTTGTTTGGCGTCCGGCCCATTTCCATGTGGAATTTTGAGCTGTTTTTTCATATTTTTGCGTCCGGTGTTCCATTTGGACATTTGCAACCAATGTCGCCATAAGCGCTGCAATATCCAAATACATTTCCCGATTCTCGACTGCATCCAGCATGGAAAATTGCTCTTCAACAAAGCGGGTATCGTATTTTCCCGTAATGAATGGGTATGTATCCATTATGGTCTGATGGAAAGGAATGTTGGTTCGTACACCAACAATTTTATATTCTTCCAATGCTCTCCTCATTCGCATAATGGCTTGGGGTCTAGTCTCGCCCCAAACGATCATTTTAGATATCAGCGGGTCGTAATAAGGAGAAATTTCAAAACCTTGATAAACGCCGGAATCTATTCGAACCCCAGGTCCGGTGGGGGGTTGTGTTAGTGTGATTCGTCCCGAGGATGGAAGAAAGCCATTGTATGGATCCTCAACGTTAATTCGACATTCAATTGCAGCACCTCGCCATCGAATGTCCTCCTGTTTCCGGCTTAATTTCCATCCGAAGGCGACCCGTATTTGCTCAGCAACGATGTCCATACCAGTAACCATCTCAGTCACAGGGTGCTCAACCTGTAAACGGGTATTCATTTCTAGAAAATAAAAATTACGATTTGTATCAAGTAGGAATTCGATCGTCCCTGCATTTGCATAATCGACCGCACGCGCAGCTTGGATTGCCACAACCCCCATTTGCTGTCGTAAGGGCTGATCATTCGATAAATAAGGGGAGGGTGATTCTTCAATGAGTTTTTGGTGACGGCGCTGGATTGAACACTCGCGCTCCCCCAAATGGATTACGTTACCAAATTGATCAGCCATGATTTGGAATTCGATATGACGAGCGCCTTCGACCAGTTTTTCCAAATAAACATTTCCATCACCGAAAGAAGATTCCGCTTCACGACGAGCAGATTGAATCAATTCGGGCATTTCTTCAAGGGTCCTGACATCCCGCATCCCTTTTCCGCCCCCTCCTGAAACCGCTTTAATAATTAAAGGGAATCCAATTTTTGGAGCGTAGGCAAGCAGCTCATCATCCCTGAGCGACCCTTCCCCCTCAGAACCAGGAACGACTTGAACTCCAGCTTTAGCAACCGTTGCGCGTGCGACAGCTTTGTCACCCATGGTTGCAATTGAAGATGCTTTTGGCCCAATAAAGACGAGCTTGGCTGACTCGCAGGCAGCAGCAAAATCCGCGCGTTCCGCCAGAAACCCATAGCCAGGGTGGATGGCGTCAGCACCACATTTTCGGGCTATGTCAATTATCTTGTCACCGCGCAGATATGAATCGCGGGCGGGGGAAGGCCCAAGCAAATAGGCTTCGTCCGCATTACGGACGTGCAATGCCTGCCTGTCTGCCGTAGAATAAACAGCAACGGTTTTAATTCCTAATTCACGGCAGGCGCGTAATATGCGTACGGCGATTTCACCCCGGTTGGCTATAAGAATTTTCTTGAACATATTAAATTCGCGGAATAACGCTGAGTTCTTTTTCCCCTACAAATTCGCTAAAAAACCGTATTTGTAAATTAAGTTGTTCTGCGAACAACTGTTGACCAGTGGGTGTGAAAAGGGGGTTATTCATCCGGTACTGTTCGAGGCGGTGAATTCGTTCGGAAAGTTTAGCCGCTAACTTATCATAATCTTCAATATCCGCGAAGCACCATTGTAGTATTCTATATGGTCCGAAACGGTCCACATTATCTGCATCGCTAAGGATTTTAGCTTCAAGGGTATCCGGATTATCGTCATCAACATGAGTTGCGATTGCATAACAAATGGTATTCATCTGATCTTGATCATATCCAAGGCTTTCTAAGATCGGTCTGGATTTATCTGCTCCGATTCGTCCGTGTTCGCGGCTGTTATCAGCATTTGTATCAAACCAGGCAATATCATGGAGTAGGCAAGCCGCGACCACCAGTTCCACATCGGCAACTTCATTTTCAGCGATCACTTTACCAAACTGGGCCACCCGTAGAGTGTGTTTCCATCTATACTCGGAATTGGAAAGATACCGGTTTAGATTGGATTTATCTTCATCAGAACGCTTTTGGTAGCTCTCTAATAAGTAGGTCCGGACCAACTCAGATAGTTTTTGCAGGCGGGAATTGAGTTCATTAGTCATGGTTTATCTTTCAAGGTTAATTAGTAGATAATCTCAGTAAAAGTAAATATCGAAGTATGGTTGATATATAAAATATTGGATAATATAAATAATCATTAGATAAGGTTGCCCTCATAAATTGATGAACAATTATTATAGAGGTATATTCCCATGTTTTTTTGCTGGGTTGGAATCGCGTTTATTTTGTAGCATTTCTAGTGCATTAATTAAACGAGGACGGGTTTCGGATGGTTCAATAATATCATCAAGATAGCCGCGTTCAGCAGCTACGTATGGGTTTGCAAACTTCTCCCGATATTCTCTTATCAAGTCAGCTTTACGCTGTTCAGGGTCACTGGCTTTTTCAATTTCTTTACGAAAAACGATGTTAACTGCTCCATCAGGCCCCATCACAGCAATTTCTGCACTGGGCCAGGCCAAATTGATATCACCACGCAAGTGTTTACTTGACATGACAATATAAGCTCCACCATATGCCTTACGTAAAACAATGGTTGCTTTCGGTACAGTAGCTTCACAATATGCGAAAAGTAATTTCGCTCCAGACCGGATGATACCACCATGTTCCTGAGTCGGACCGGGCATGAAGCCAGGGACATCTACGAGAGTAATAATAGGGATATTAAATGCATCGCAAAACCGGACAAAGCGAGCGGCTTTTTCACTTGCGTCAATATCAAGAACGCCAGCTAAAACTTGAGGTTGGTTTGCAACAATTCCAACCGAGTGACCTCCCAAGCGAGAGAACCCGATCACGATGTTTTGTGCGAAAGCTTCGTGGATTTCGAAGAGTTGACCATTATCTACGATTCGCCGTATGATTTCCTTCACATCATAAGGTTTTCCGGGGTCTTCTGGTATGATTGAATCCAATGCTTCATCTGTTCTTAGAGCATCATCTCCATCTGGCAGGAAAGGAGGGTCATCAAGGTAATTTTGAGGGAGGTATGAAAGGAGTTTACGGATGAGGTATAAAGTGTCAGCTTCGCTTTCAGCGGCCACATGGCAGACCCCGGATTTTTCCGCATGAACAGCCGCACCTCCAAGATCCTCAAAAGACACCTCCTCGTGTGTTACCGCTTTAACCACATCGGGTCCAGTGACGAACATATTTGATGTTCCGCGAACCATAAAGACAAAATCAGTTAATGCGGGTGAATAGACTGCTCCACCGGCACATGGCCCAAGAATGGCAGAAATTTGAGGAATAATCCCTGAAGCAAGTGTATTTTGTAGAAAAATATCAGCATATCCCACCAGAGACGCGACCCCTTCTTGAATTCGCGCTCCTCCAGAATCGTTTATTCCTATCACCGGTGCACCATTTTGAATAGCCAGGGTCATGATTTTGCATATTTTGTTGGCATGAACTTCACCAAGACTCCCCCCCAGGACAGTAAAATCCTGTGAGTATACATAGACCAAACGTCCATCAATTGTCCCCCAGCCAGTTATTACGCTATCTCCAGGATAGATATGGTCGCTCAGTCCAAAATCATTCGATCGATGAACAACAAAAGCATCGGTTTCATGGAAAGATCCTTTATCAAGTAGCAAGTCAACTCGTTCTCGAGCGGTCAGTTTTCCCTTCTGGTGCTGGATTTCGATTCGGTCTTGGCCTCCACCCATGCGGGATTTTGCTCTTCGGTTCCGTAAGTTACGAATATTAATTGAAATGGTCATTTACCTCTCCCGATATGGTAGGAAAGAGTTTAGCGTGTTCATTTTATTGCATTCAGCAAGTGGAAATATCCCCTGGTATTTTTTGAAAATAATATCATCATTGAAATTCCAAGAAACAAAACTGTAAGGGCTAACGCAAATGGTCCATTCGCATGCGGAATCTCAATTTCCAGGCGATCAACCCAGTACCACGCTGCGTAGCAGGATATACCAGCAATAGTTCCTGCCCAAGCCCATGGTTTTCTCCTCAATATTTCAAACGCTAATATTGATCCAATAATTAGCCAGACTGCACCGGTTATCGCCAGATAAATGGGTGAGGAATGATATTTAGTTAATACCATCCAAAAGAAAACCGCTTCGCATAGGCGTAGTCCATTTCTTAGAGCAATGGTAAGTATGATAATGACTAAGAAGGAGACTCTAATAGGCCTGTTCATCTATTTTGAAATTTCAACTTTCCGTTTTCGATAAAATAAGAAATAGAAATGAGGTAAGGGCTATCTTTGTTATTAGCGCGGGATGATATCGCTTATTACGGAAAGCCATAACAAGGAAAAAAAAGCCAACAATAGACAAAATCCCAATATAGAACCAGTTCCAGCCATTGGCAGTACCCAAAATGTTTGCGTTTAGCCAATCGGGAGTCGCAATTAAATAATTAATCAATGCATAGATAATGGGTTGTGAACCATTCTGGGAAAGGTCAGGTCCAGCGATCCGAACTGTCAAACGATACCCATTGATAAGAGGTAGCAGCATCACTCCGACTAAACCAGCGGATAATGCAGCTATACCAATCGCCCTCGGCAGCATGTGTTTACGAACCTCCCCCTTGGAGGTTAATAAAGCCACTACTAATATGATCCCGGCACACCCGATGAGATAAAATGGGTAATAGCCACCCCCCGATAGTAATACCATGGACACGCAGAATGCACAAAAAACCAACGATAAACGCTTTTTGTTATGCAAAGCAGTCCAAAAAATCCCAAAAACCCAAGGGAACCAGGCAGCGCCGAGCAATAATTCGCACCACCCAAATCTCCAAAGAAGGGCGAGTCCCCCTGAAAGCAGGAAAGTTAAGCTCGACCATAACCTGAAAATTCCCCGCAGTCCAAATACCTGGCCAAGGTACCATTGCCCCAGACCAGCAGTAATAAATGCTAAAAATACCGCAACCTTCATTCCGTTTATACCACCCCAAATGAGGACCGGGATGGTTGAAAAAGGCATCCAAAAATGTGCCAATAAATCACCGGCTTGCGGAAATCCCGTCTGCATGAAGGGATTCCATAAAGGAATCTCGCCATAACGGGTTACGCCTATTTCAGCAAGTAAAGGGCCGACCGCATTTCCGTTTTGCTCACCAGTTTGTTGTAATTGAAGGGGATTGAAATCTAATAATGCTTTAAAACTATAGCCACATGCAATAACTATAATTATTGCCCACTCGAGCAGGATAATCTTCCATTTTTGCCAGGAAGCCCAAAATATCTGAAAAAATTTCATCATACGAAAAATTTCCTGAATTGCTAATTATTGGTTGTTAAACTTCCATCAGCTACGCCTGGAATCATTGGTTGATGAATCCCTTTTCGACGATAGTATTCGAATTTGGTTGGTCAAGTATAATCGATTAATTCTTCAAGGTTAGTGGACATATAATTTGCAAAGTATAACTGAATGAATTTGGAAAGGTATAAATATCCAATTTCAAAATGATTGTCGTAGAATTATTATGGAGTAGAATGACTTTATGAGTTGGTGGATGTCCCCGAAGACATTTCCCTTGAGAATTTTCCTAATCGCCTTGGTTGTGCGGTTGGTGCCAGTTCTTATCATGCGGAATGTTGGCATTGGTCTTGACGATATGTATCAATACGATATGTTAGCAAGGTCAATTGCTTCCGGAAATGGATACCGCTGGTATGCCGAAACGGATTTACCAACCGTGTTGCCATACTTGAAACTTGACTTGTCATCAGTTAATTATGATCCTCGGGGGGTATTAACATCTTTCCGCCCACCCCTTTATCCTACTTTTCTTGCTCTCATCTATTTGGTTTTTGGGACTGGGGCACACAGATTTATTTTCGCGAGAATTTTTCAAGCAATGCTGGGCGCCTTACTGGCGCCAATGACATTTACTTTGGCTAAAAAATTGTTTCCGAATCGCGAGCCTGCTGCGCGCTTATCCGCTTGGATTATTACCCTCTATCCAATGTTGGTTGTATACCCTTTATCATTAGCAACTGAGAATTTATTCTTCATTCTCGTTTTAGGCTCAATTATTTCCTTGCTGAAGGCAAAAGAAAGCCTGGAAGTCGCTAATAGGGGACAAGGAAGTTTTGGAGTCTTCTTCGATAAATACGGCTGGTTTATCCTGTCCGGTTTATTACTCGGCTTGACCTGTCTTACGCGTTCAGTGGCACAAGTATTTGCTCTACTGGCAGTGGCGTGGGTCTGGTTGTTTCTCAAGGAAAGGGGAAAAGCGGTAATTATCTTATTGACAACCGGATTGGTAGTGGTTCCATGGATCGTTCGCAATTCCATTCTTTATAAGAGTTTTACAGGTATTGAAACCGCGTTAAGCTATGACCTATATCTCGGATACAATCCAAAGGGAACCGGAACGTTTCAATACCCGCAGTCATTGGATCTTATGACGATAGTGAATGATACCCAGCGAGACAAAGTTGGGATTCAGGATACGATTGGGTTTATTAAAGCCGATCCGGGGCGTGTTGTTTACCTATTCTTTCGTCGTGCAGGATATTTTTTCGGACTTGAACGCCGGGCATTAACATATTTTTACTCCAACGATTTATTCGGTAATATTCCATCGCCAATTTTGGGAGGAATATTTGCTTTATTTTGTCTTCCTTTTATCATCATAGCTGTATCTGGGGCCGCAAGCCTGCCGATGATAACCTGGCAAAAGGGGACCTGGTTGACGGGACTCTTTTTTATTGGGTACATAGTTCCACATTTATTAATAATTGCCGAGGACCGCTTTCACTTGGCGATAGTCCCGCTTCTCGCGATTCTAGCCGCTCAATTCTGGTTGGGGGATCGTTTGGCCATAAGGCAACAATGGGCAAAATCGAATGCAAGTAAAGTAGGGCTTATCCTGGCGTTTGTGGCTATCCTTCTCATTCTGTCAAACTGGGGACTTGAATTATGGAGAGATGTGGATAAACTGGCATTGTTATTTGGTCCAAATGGGAATCAAACCTATTTCTCTTATTGAGTGATGATGCACAAATTATTTGGCGATAAACTCCACTTGGATTGGAAAATAGCGGTAATCACCGTAGTCAGCACACTTTTGCTGATTGTGGAATATTATCATTTCCCTCTATTAACTTGGACAAATTGGTTCCCTGGGTGGGACGCCACAGGGCTTTCGATGAAAGTAATCGACCGTACTATCCTCTACTTCATCATCCCAATGTTTATTATTCTGGTAATATTCCGGGAGCAGCCTCAAAATTATGGTTTTACTTTAGGCGATTGGAAGGCTGGCATTGTTATTACTTTAGGCGCAATCATATTAATTTCGCCCATACTTTGGGTTGTTGGGAGAGAGAACGCCTCGATGCAAAATTATTATAAATCCATGGTTACTGGTTTACCCTGGAGCACACTTCTTGATTTATTTGGCTGGGAATTTATTTTTCGGGGATGGTTGCTTTTTGGGTATACCCGGAAATTTGGGTCGGAAGGAATTTGGCTGCAGGCAGTCCCTTTTGCACTTGCCCATATCGGTAAGCCGGAATTGGAGACACTTTCAACTATTTTTGGCGGGTTTGCATTCGGTTGGGTGGCCTGGCGGACAAAGTCATTTATTTACCCGCTATTAATTCACTGGTTCGTGGCAACTTTTACGATAATTGTTGCGGCAGGTTTACTTGGCTGATTTCATAATTCGGGCTGCAAGTCACGAGGATTTTCCAGCAATCCGTTCACTGATCCATGCTGTCCAGATCAACCCAACAGGTTTGGATTGGAGAAGATTTTTTGTCGCAATATCTTCACGTGGCAATTTTCTGGGATGTGGGCAGATAAAACCACATTCAGATGGATCAAAGGAATTGGCATCAATCGCAGTACAAGAGAATTCAAGGGGCAGGGGAATTGCCAGGATGATTATTTTGACCTTGGTAGAGCTCGAGGTGGAAAGACCTTTGTATTTAATGTGTCGCGCGCGATTGGAATCTTTTTATAATAAATTTGGATTTCGAACTATAACACTGGAAATTATGCCGCCATATTTTAAGCGAATTTGCCGGCTCGAAAGAATATTTAACTCTGCCTCCCAGGCAGACAACAGGTTGCTGGTGATGCGTTTGGAATGATGGAGAAAGAATGAAAACCTTTATAAATATATTCTTTGGTATCCTGTTAGGCTTGCTTGCCGCTGGTGTCATTTTGGTCGCCGGAACTCGTCCCCAGGGGAATCCAATTACGTTATTGCCAACGACCACGCGGGGGTTGCTAACCGTGTATGTGAGTGGTGCAGTGGCTACACCGGGTGTATATTCCCTGCCTGAAGGAAGTCGGGTGGAGGCAGCAATCCTTGCAGCAGGGGGGCTAACCTCCGGTGCTGATCTGGAGAGTATAAACCAGGCTGCTCCGCTCGAGGATGGGCAGCAAGTTACAGTATCTGGAAATATCGACACAAGTCATGTAAACGTTGGTAGAGTAAATATCAATTCTGCAACGGCAGTGGAATTGGACGCGCTGCCAGGTATTGGACCTACAACTGCCCAGGCGATAATTGATTATAGACTTCAGTATGGAGCATTCTCTTTCATTCAAGATATCCAAAAGGTGCCCGGGATTGGACCAGCAACCTTTGACAAGATCAAAGACTACTTAACTGTCGGGCCATAAATTATGGAAATTGATCACTTTGGTTTGATCGCGGGTCTATATAACCGGACGGCTCAATATATCCCCACTACATCATTACTAGAAATACTTGATTTGCGTCCAGACGGTCTGCTACTCGATGCAGGTGGTGGTACCGGGCGTGTAGCCCATGCATTGAAAACCATGGTTCGCAAAGTGGTGGTTTTGGACTCATCACGAGCAATGCTGCGATATGCCGCGGTCAAAGGGTTGGAAACTATTTGCTCCCAAGCAGAGCACTTACCATTTGGGTCTGATTCATTCAATCACATCATTATGGTGGATGCGTTTCACCATCTTGCAAATCAGCGCGACGCTATTTCTGAGTTTTGGCGGGTTCTTGCACCAGGTGGAATAATGGTAATCATTGAGCCGAATATCCACAAGCTTGCGGTCAAATTAATCGCACTCGGAGAAAGATTATTATTGATGCGCAGTCATTTCTTCCCACCAGAGAAAATTGCGATACTACTTGAGAGGCCAAACACCCAAGTAAACGTAATATATGATGAAATTAGCGTATGGGTTTGTGCTGAAAGAGTAAGGGAAATGTAATCACGAAAAGCAAGTAAAGATGCTTCAATTTTTGCATAAATCGTTAATCTGGAGGCAAAGGTGAATCCTAATGCGAATAAATTAATGAAAATGGCAACATGGACAGTCGCCATTTTTGCAACGATATTTGCTGTAGTTATGGCGGTGCTTTGGATTCAGTCGTATGGTGCAGGCTCCCCTGCTTTTACCGCACTTGGTCAGGCATTCGCAGAAGGTTGGCTGATGATTCTGATCGCGCTTGTGTTGTGTGCCGGAACATACTTAGGATACTTCCTGTACGTTAATCGAAAGAAATGACCAATAGAGTACTTATCGAAATATGGATTGAGATCTGGTAAAGTTTGTAGAAACGATGTACCAAGATTATTAAAGGTTTTTTGCACGTCGCATCGGAAATCAAATAATTATTCGCTGTTTGATGTAGAAACCACCCTGCAAAAACGAGAAAATCGAATGGGGGATTTATTAACCTGCTCTGGACCACGTTGATTTAATCATTTTTATCCGACGGTATCCGATAATATATTTTATTTATAATCCCTTAAAATATTCTACATATTTTTGTTAGAACTATTCCTGTTGGATGCCATCTTGATAAGCTTTAAATAGCTCTTGTGCTTCAAAGATTTTCATCTTGGGGACAAATATCTGGACTCTTCCCAGACCATCTACCGTTACTGGATATGCCGAATGTCCGATTGATTCCTGGACAAGCTCTACGTCAATCCCGTTCGCCTCTAGGAAACTTTCGATCAATTCAGCCTCTGGGCGGCCATTTACTTCTGCAAGGATTTCATAAGTTAATTCATCCATTGAAATTCTCCCAACAATTTGTTATCCTAGCCATTTTGATGCCTCGCGTGGCAAATCAGCAAGAGCTCCCACCCTTACAGTACATTGTGGAAGAGATTCTATGAACATCTTCCCATAGGATTTGGTTAACACACGCCGGTCGAGTATGGCGACCACTCCCCGGTCAGATTGGGTGCGTATCAGTCGCCCGAAACCCTGGCGAAATCGGAGAATCGCTTCAGGGAGGTGATACTCATTGAAAGGATCTTCAAATGTTTCGGACCGGGCTGCAACCAATGGATCAGACGGGACAGCAAAAGGTAACTTTACGATAACCAATACAGAGAGAGCTTCTCCGGGGATGTCCACCCCTTCCCAGAAAGACCGTGTCCCTAGCAAAACAGCTCGATCGGAGCTTTTAAACGACTCGAGCAATGCGTTTGGTGATGCTCCTTCACCCTGTTCGTAAACGGTTATATCATTTTGGGCAAGCGGACCACTAATGTTTTTCGAAGTGCGTTTTAATTGTGAGTAGGAAGTGAAAAGTACAAGTGTCCTTCCACCGCTGGCTTTGCATAGCTGGACAATCGTTTTATCGAGTTGGCGCTGGTAATCCGGCGCGTTTGGTTCTGCTATATCATTGGCAATGAATAATAGAGTAGATCCTTCATAGTCAAACGGAGAACCAAGCGCAAGTTCATCAGCTTCGTCGGCAGAAAGGACTGTACGAACGTATCCGAATTCTCCATGAGTGGTTAAGGTGGCCGAAGTAAGAATTACACACCGTTTTTCATGCCACAGATATTTTTCTACAAGCGTTCCTACATGGATTGGGGCTGCGTTTAACGACATTTTGTTATTGTTGGGATTGACTTCAACCCAGTAGACATAATCTGCCGCGGGATTGTATGTCATCGAGTCAACCATGGACTCGGCTTCATTTAGTCGCCGATATAGATTTCCTAAATTACTAATTACATCTTCGAGGGAATCAACTCCATCTGATAATAATTCTGCAGCGCCTTTTTGGACTTCACCCAAAATTGTGATAAGGAGTGCGAGCGTTTCGCTTGAAGCTCCCCATGCAATTTCAACTGCGTCCCAGCCTGGCTGTGTACGCGTTGAAGGGAGGATGCGTTCCTGATAGCTGTAGGAATTTGTGGGTTGCCCTTCTCGCTGAAACGATATAAATTCAGCCAGGGCACGGAAGAATAAATGCGCTTGTTGTTGCAATCGAAAGATTAAATCTGTGGCACGCTCGCATTTTTGGTTCAACAACGCAAAATCTGAAGGGCGGATCTGGTCCCGGGTTGAAGAAAGCAATTGCCCCAAGATACCAGAATTTGATCCTCCCGTTTCCCGGATTAATCGTTCAAAATCGAACTGGGTTAGTCGGAATGATAAGGCATCTGTAGTAGCCGATTCAAGGTGATGCCCCTCATCAATGATCACATGATCATACTCAGGTAATATTCGATTTCCCACTGCTATGTCAGTTAATAACAAGGCATGGTTTACAATCAAAATATGGGCATTTTGCGACGCTTGTTTGGCTCGGTAGAAGGGACACGCTCCTCCAGTGCGCTCCAGGCAAGTCTCGTTAGTGCAAGCTTCATCTTCTGCTGATAAATGCTGCCAAATGTCGCGTTCGGCTGGACCGGTTAGATTTATTTCATTACGATCTCCACTAGAATTTTCAAGCCTCCATACTAGAACCTTGGCGAGTATGCGCATCTCGTCGGCAGTAGCAGGACCGCGATGACGAAAAAGCTCCAGGCGCCGGGGACAAAGATAATTTGAACGCCCTTTCAGGACAGCTGCCCTAAGGTTCAAACCAAGCGCTGCGCAAAGATCCGGGATATCCTTTTTAATTAATTGGTCCTGGAGGTTGATCGTATTTGTCGAAATAAGGACTCTTGTATTGTTCTTTATGGCAAATAATGCTGCAGGGATTAAGTACGCTAACGATTTACCTACCCCCGTACCGGCTTCCACCATTAGGTGTTGTCCAAATGACAGGGCATTTGCAACTGCCCGCAGCATTTCCAATTGTTCTGGCCGATATTCATAACTTTTGAAGAATTGTGAAAACGCACCTTTATTTTCAAGAACCGATGCAGCTTCTTCCGGATCAATTGATTCTGGTTCGTTGGGGTTATGTAAGCGAGTTGCCTTGGGATCCTCATCTTCAGGAGTAAACAAGGGACTTCTATCCGCCTTCCCGCGAATTTGGAGCGGGAGTACTCCCGATCGCGCCCGCAACTGTAAGGCTTGATTAAAAGCCCAAGTTCCATCCCATGCGATTGGTTCACTAAATCTGACAATGTCCTGAAGCAAATCCGTGGGTAATTCGCAGGCTTGTGAGAAAAGTTTTTGAAATGCGGCAGCAGTCACACGGGCATCATCCAAGGCGCGGTGGGTTGCTGGCAATGGAATACCCAATTGCAACCCAAGTGCACCAAGGTTGTAACGGCTTGCAGAGGGTAATAATACTGCAGCCAATTCGTAAGTGTCGATAACATCATTATTTTCGAAAATATTGAATTTTCTTAGGAAAGACAAATCGAACTGAATATTATGCCCCAAAATTGGAGAGTCTTTAATGAATGCTCCCAATTCGTTAACAACCTCAAGAATGTTAGGTGCCTGTCGAACCATATCATCGCTGATGCCAGTTAAGCCTGTAATGAATTCAGGGATGTGTCTTCCGGGGTTTATCAAAATGCTAAATTCATTCTCGATGCGATTCCCAACAAATCGGACGGCACCAATTTCAATAATGGCATCCTTCTGGGGGTCCAAGCCTGTAGTTTCTAAATCCAATGCAACAATCGATATCATAGAACAAGTGTAACATGAATCAAATATGACGGGCCTGAAGATGCCCGTCATATATTGGAATTCGCGATTATTTATTCTTCATGCTCAGGTTTTGGCAATAAATCCTGAATCTTTTCCATTATGGAACCCCCAATCGGTTTTTCCTTACTTTTTTCGCGCATAAAGTCTTTAAGATCTTTGGGCGTGATTGCTGGAAGGGGAGCATCCTTGACTTGTAAATCTACTTTGGGACTAGTAAATATCAATACTGTCTGAATTTGGGGAACCTCACTTCCTTCTGGCAATATTTTAGACAGGTACCGCTTTGTTGATTCGATTTCAGTTTCAGATTCAATTTCAGGACGGCCCATATTTTCCTGCCCAAATAATCGTAAATATGATTGGAGAAATCCGCCACCTTTTGATTTCCAATGCTTTTTTTCATAAACTATTTTTCCACTTTGGTAATAGGGCATCAAAATCCAAATACCCGCTGGACCTACAAGCATATGGGAAGCAGCTGTCCGATAATGATAAACAGAGAAATCACGCCCTAGCCCTTTCAAGCCTTTATCGATCATTTCATCCGGGCGGGGGCTTCGACCCCAACGGTTCCCATAATACATCCCGATTTGCGACATAAAGAACCCGAGCAACAAGGCGCCTAATGAAAAAATGAATTTGTCAGGCATTTTGAATGAGATATACAAGCCAACGCCCAAGATTACCAGCGCTCCTATGCTTGTATATTGACCGATTTTTGCATTACGTTTGATTAGTTTAAGATTGGTTACGACTTTCATAATTCCTCTATTTTTTGAGAGATTGTTCAATGGCTGCGTGAATGGATTTCAACACATTTGCCTTAACTGCATTATTCGCAACCCGGACAGCATTCTTTATCGCGGTGGCATCTGACCGGCCATGTCCGATAAAAATCAAACCATTCACACCCAATAATGGTGCAGCGCCTTCTTCGGCGGGATCCATTAATTTTTTTATGCCGCTGAGGGACGGCCTGATCAACAGACCACCGATTTTTGCCCTCAGCCCCCCTGTTTGGATGGCTTCCTTGATTTTATCCATTAGTAACTTCGCCACTGCTTCTGACGATTTTAACAAAACATTTCCCGTAAAACCATCGGTTACTGCCACGTCCACTTTTCCACCGATTAGTTCTTTCCCTTCGATGTTCCCGTAAAAGTTCAAACCAGAGTCTTTGAGTAGGGGATAAGTGTGCTTGATTAATTCATTACCCTTTCCGGCTTCTTCTCCATTTGATAGCAACCCTACTTTCGGGTTTATAACTCCACGCACTTTTTCAGCATAGATGCTTCCCATGATCGCAAATTGCAGCAAATTTTCAGGTTTACAATCGGGGTTTGCACCCACGTCAACTACCACGCATGTGCCAATCGCCGTAGGGAAAACTGGCGTAAGGCCGGGTCGATCAACCCCGGGGATGGTTCCAAGCCGAAAATATGCTGTCACAGAAGCAGCTCCGGTACTTCCCGCTGTTACGAATGCATCTGCCTGTCCATTTTTAACCAGGTCAATCCCAACTGCCATCGAATTATCGGAATTGGGTCGACGGGCTTTAAGCACAAGCGCCATTCCTTTATCTTCCATGGTAAGCATACCAGGTGCGTGGACAACACGGATGGGGAGATCAGCTGGATTTTGTGCTGCAAGCACGGGTCTGATTTTTGCTTCGTCTCCAACGAGGATGATTTCCACTCCATATTCTCGTGCGGCTAAAACAGCGCCAACCACGTCGGGAACGGGAAAATCATCGCTTCCCATCGCGTCTACGACGATTCGAGTCATTAGCCCTCCAAAGATCTAAAAGTTATCGTGCTTGACAATCAGTTGAACGTGATTATAATACGACCTGCTCGCGCTGGTGCTGGAACTGGCAGACAGGCATGCTTGAGGGGCATGTGCCGCAAGGCGTGAGGGTTCAAGTCCCTCCCAGCGCACTTACCTGGTCACTTGCAGGAGACACGTGACCGTGGTGTATTATAAAGGATTTCGGTAAGCACATGGCCGCGTGTATAACGGCGACATGTGCCACCAACAACTCAGGCGGCGGTGGAAATCACAGGAGTACGTCACATGGACATGCCTCTGAGCCGCGCTGTCGAAGGCTGGCTTCTCACTTGCAGAGCCCGCTCGTTCTCTCCCAACACACTGGACGGTTACACCCGCACCTTGAAGAAGTTGTTCGTCTTCCTCCAGGACGATCCTCCCATCCGCTCCATCAAGTCAAAGAATATCCAGGCGTTCCTTATCGCCCAGCCGGTCTCCAAGACCAGCAAGCTGGATTACTATGTCGGGCTATCCTCCCTCTGGACATGGGCGGTGAAGGAAGGGCTGGTGGATAACCATGTGGTGCGTGACCTGGCCCGGCCCAAGGGTGACACTCTCCAAGTGGAACCGTTCACAGAGAACGACATCAAGCACCTGGCACACGAGGCCACCGGCGGCTCGTTCTATAAACTGAAAATGAAAGCCACCATGCTCCTGCTCCTGGACACAGGACTCCGAGCCAGTGAAGTTTGCGACCTGACCATTGCAGATCTGAAACTCAAAGAGGGCTACAGCATTGTGATGGGGAAGGGCAACAAGGAACGGCGGGTTGAGTTCGGCCCACGCACCGGGCAGGCGATCTGGAAATACCTGGCCAGCCGTGGTGACCTGGAGAGCAGCGATTACTTCCTGATCAGCAGGACCGGAAGGAAGCTGGACCGTGATGCGTTGGCCCATCGTCTCCATGACCTGGGAATGAGAGCGGGGGTTACCAACTGCCACCCGCACCGTTTCCGCCATACCTTCGCCGTGATGTTCCTGCGCAACGGCGGCAGCTCCCTGGCGCTCCAGAGATTGCTGGGTCATTCAACGATGGAGATGGTGAGGGTCTATGTGAAGCTCTCCGAGGTGGACCTGAAGGATGCACACAGGAGAGCCAGCCCGGTAGAGAACCTAAGACTATAAGTGAGCCCCCGAAAGGGGGCTTTTTTATTATGGGGGTACGTGCTGTTACTGTATAGACTAATCCAATTCTAATCTTTATATTGTTGTCATGGGACTTCTGACTGTACTTCCTCCCGAACTGGTCACCCTGCTGACCTGGGTAATGTATTGGCTGGGAGCCTGTTCCATTGTCCTGGTGGTGTGCATTGCCAGTGGACATTTCCTGACCCAGTTCGTGGATTATATCAAGGGGTTGCGATGATCGAGTTCCCCCCGGAATTCTACGGTATGGTGGCAGCTCTCTGGTCCACCTACCAATACACCATTGTCATCTGGCTGGCTCTGACATTCGGAGCGGTGATGGTCCTGGGGTTCAGCATCCTGATCTGGAACCTGGTCCACCCGTTCTATTCGTTCTGAGAGAAAGGTTGTAAGAAACGATGTCCATAAACATAACGACCTTCATAGATACCCTGCTGGGTCTCGCCTCGACAATTTTCAATAGCCTAATCCCGATCTTTGGGGTCGTCATCGCCATCTCCCTTGGCCTCGGGTTGATGTTCCTGGTCTACAACCTGATCAAGGAACTCTTCCCAAGGCTGGGTAATAAATAGTTTGTCCCGGCTAACCTTGCCGTTCAAATTTTAGGAGAAAGGAGGAAACAAACCATGTCAATAGATATGACGACCTTCATGGCTACGATGCTCGGCTTCGCATCCACCTGGTTCAACAGTCTCATCCCGATCTTCGGGATCGTGATTGGTATCAGCCTGGGCATTGGCTTGCTTTTCTTGGTCTTCAACCTGGTCAAGAACGCGCTGCCCCACGCGTAACTGGAGATCATAGACGGGGACGGTGCCCAAACCATCGTCCCCGATTTGTTATTAATTACATTCTATTCTTCCAAGATGAAATCCTGATTAGAAATACTGGAGTATCACATGAGAACTGGGCTGACAGTAATTTGCATCATGGTCATAGCGGGGCTGCTGGTTGGGATGTCACTCTCGTCTGTGATGGCCCAAGGGGAAGATACCCCCGGCATGACCTTTCACGTCATTGGCTACCACTTAGGGACTGATGGCACTGAGAACATAGACACCATCCCGGCAGATGCGCCTGATGTTATCGTGATCTCCGGGAGTTACACAAACGGGGCTGTGGCCGACACCTTTAAATTACAAGCGGTGATCGGAAACCTTTGCGATACTGTGGCGACTGGCACAGGCACTCCCACGGTGGCTCCTACAGCAACGGCTACCCTGGTGGGGAGCCCCCTTTATGACCGCCCAGAATGCGCACCGGTGCCCATCTATTACCAGGTCCAGTTATCCATTAGCTGGGATTCCAATTGGACAGATGGCTGTGGCATTTTTGGATATTGCAGCAGGGCCCTGCCTCCAACCATTAACTACCAAATGGGCGGGTCCAGCAATCCTTCGACCGAAAGTTTCGCATGTGGAACCCTGGCAAAAGCAGGATCATGTTCCTATTCAGATACCGGGATAATTTCGGCAGAGGATCTTCGCAACACCTACTTCAATTATTTAGGCACAGGGGAGTATTGGAACGAAAAATTCAAACTGACCGCTTATTATGAATTTGGTATGGGGGGAAACATGACGACCAATTACACCATCATGCTTTCAACCCTGCCCTTTGACACAGGCTGCGCCGGTCAATATAACATCGGCGCAACCCTCGGGTCCTTCACCCTGGCTGCCACCAACAGCGCCGGTGTCAATCTCAAAACTGTTATGGGTTCCAGCTACCCGGTACCAGGACAATGGTATGCGCTCCATGTGACCGGCGCTTGGAAGAACAATGGGACTGGTGCGGACCTGCGTGATATTGCCGAAAGGACCGGCCCCATCCTTTGGTTCCCAGTGGTTGAGAGTTCCAATGTGGGATGCTCTGATGCCACAAACGATACCTATTACCTTCAAATGGTTTCGTCTGGAGGTATCTTTTTCCGGGTCAACGACACGGATGGCAACTTTGCATCCAACACCGGGTCCCTGACAATCTCTGTTTCAGCCGTGACCGCCTACTCCCCTTATCCATCCGGTTGTGAACTTCAGTACCAGGTTGGAGATCTGATCGAACAGAGGACGGTGGCAGCGGACCAGGTGAACGGCTGGCCGTTGAAGGTCTCCACCAAGTACGGGACCGGGGGAGCTGGCACGGACCTCCAGCCGATTCGTTACTACATGCTGGAGACCATCGGAGGTCCTGCCAACCTGGGGATGCTGGGAGCTGAGGATCTAACCTGGAGTGCGGACCTGGGACAGCGGGAAGATCAAACAAGCCTGGTGCCAGGTGCCTGGTACGAGAGCACGGCGGCTCCCTTCGTGACCTGCTCCAGGTCAATAGACCAGGTGGGGCACGTGCGGGTGTTCTTTGCAGCGGACAGCCAGGCGGAACTCAAAGGGGCCATCACGGATTACTACTATGCCCTGCGGGTGCGTGACACTGGCTCCTATGTTGGCAACTCAGGTTCGCTGGGATATCGACTCTATGAAGCCACCAACATGCAGATGACGGTCCCTGGGGAAACGCCAGGTGCGAATGGATGTGCCAGTTACTCCAAAGGTACTCCGCTGGTCGGCTCGGTGGTGATCCAGGCGAGTAACGTATTCGGTATGCAGCTCCCTGCCCTGACCTCCCTCTCTCTCTATGCGCTGGAAGTAACAGGCGGCCCATGGCATGAGGCAGGCAGCACCGCCAGTTATGACGTGGAGATCTCGGATGACGATGGCACGACCTGGACGGACATCCAGGATTATCCCAACCTGTTGTGTGCTGCCTCAGCGGATGGAAACCATGTAATCATCTACGTTTATGGTGCGGCTGGGAAGACCTGGAAGGTGCGGGTCAATGACACTGACAGCAACTTCGGCACCAACACGGACAGCATCGGCATGGATGTTTATCCCGGCATCACCGCCATCAACCAATGGCCTGCCTGTGAGAGTGACTACAATCTCACCAAGATTGTCCTGGATGCGGAGGTGCGCAAGATCCCAGGAAACATTGCCGATGGGAAAGCGATACCAGAAGGTAAAGTATCCCATGAAGGCTACGGTACCTATGCAGTTGAAATCACCACTGATTCCAAATGGTTCGAGGCTGGAGCCGGAACAGGTTCCTACCTTGTGGACATCTCGGATGACGGCGGTACCACCTGGACTGCCCTGGAGGATTACAACAGCCTGTGCACGGAGCAGGTCGGGGATGGGGACCGGTTCCGTATGGTCTTCACGGCCACCTCCAATACCTATAAACTCCGGGTGAGGGATGGGGACAGCAACTATCTCAACAACACCGGGTACGTTGTCTATGATCTTTATAAGGCGATCTCCAACAACTACACTCCCCCTGGTCCAGGAACCACCACCCCGGCACCCGCTGAGTGGGTGGTGGCTTGCAGCGAGAGATACTCCAGGCCAAGCTCTTTTATTGAATGGTATCCCGTCGTAGATTTCACCCAGTGGGGAGAAACATTTAAGAGTATCAGATTTCCTGTTCCTAGAGCTGCTGAGTGGATCGACTATCTCAGGAATGCCATTACCTTTTATTTCGCCTGGTGCCCCCAGCATACTGATGCCCTAAAATCCGTGGGTGCCGTTGCTCTGAATAAAGAGCCGATGAAATCTATAGTAGACATGGTGGCATTTATCAAAAGCATCCAGGCTTTGTTTGACAGTTACCGGGCAGTTGGAGGAGCTGGTGACCCTGCGCTTGTCAGCCAGGAGCCGGATCTGTTTGGAGACACCTCCAGCATCGGTCAAGGAGTGGGTGGTGGCTCCGGTCCTGATGCGCCGGTCTATCATGGCGGGGGTGCCTGGGATCTGTTCATCACTTCAACCTTGGACCCGGCCACCAATATCTGGGCGGGTGGAAAGGTGGATTTCACCACGGCAATGAACACGGAAGATCCAGCATCAAGCGCAGCCTATATGACTTTATGCGTTGATAAATTCACGCCTTTGTTTGGGATCACCACCACCAGCTTTTGTGGCCTGCTGACCCATGTCAGGAATAACGGGATCATCAAATGGCTGGTGCTGGTGATGGACCTGATCGTAGCCGTCTGTTTCCTGTTGAGTTATTTTCCCAGTTACCTGCGCCGGTTCATCCGGGTAGTTGGTGGGAGGAAAGCGGTATGAGCAAACACCGGATCTCCCTGGTAGTTATTGGCTTGCTGATGGCAGCGGTGCTGGTCATACCGCTCGTGGTACATGCGGCGGTGGATGATGCCTACACCGTGGCCTTGCTGCACATGGATGGGACAGACGCCTCTACAGCTTTTATTGACGAAAGCGGGAAGACCTGGACAGGACATGCTCATGCACAGATTGATACTGCACAAAGCAAATTAGGAGGAGCTTCTGGCCAATTCGATGGCACCGATGATTATATCAATGGAAATGGAAGCTCTGATTTTGCATTTGGCACTGGGAATTTCACCATAGATTTTTGGGTAAGGTTGAGTAACACAACCACTGCGGTATTTTATGACGGAAGGGGCACTGGTCAAAATCAGCCGACTTATCAGTTAATATATGAGTCTTCCGGGATACTCTACTACCACGATGGTGATGTTGCTATTATCACCGGAACAACCACCATGTCCACAAACGTGTGGCACCATATAGCGGTGGCCAGGTCGGGGACAAGTACAAAGATGTTTTTGGATGGCACCCAGGAGGGATCAACTTACACTGACACCATTGACTATGTGATTGGCGCCGACAGACCAAGTATAGGAATGAATGGTTACAACGCTACCAATTTTCTAAATGGGTGGGTTGATGAATTGCGTATCAGCAAAGGGATTGCTCGCTGGACATCAAACTTCACTCCTCCAGCTGCGCAATATCAACCCACTCCGACACCCACAGCTACTAACACTTTCACGGCCACCGGAACTCTTTGGACATTGACTCCCACCGATACCCCCACAGCCACTTATACCCCAACCGCCACCAACACACCATCACCGACCATTACTCCAACTCCCGGTCCTGCTGTCATCTGGGCTCCTGGACCGGTGACCCTTTCAACAGCCCTCCACGCTGCCATTGAAGCTGTGTTGATGTTCCGTGTCCCAGATGAAGCACAGACGAACATCTATTCTATTACCAGCATCTCAGGTGTGGATACGGACTGGATGATCTCTCTCGTAAACCTGGTAGGGGTTGAGTCTCCCTATGAAGTATGGAACATGGAGGACAATGCGGACTGGGCCTGGAGCGTGGAGTGCCTGGGGGCGGAGCCCACCTGGTCCTGTGATTATTATGTATTGCCCGCCAGCGGTGGAGGTTCGAGCATGCGTTGGCCGTGGAAGACCGGCTACTCTGCGCAGTATGGAATTATGGGAGTGCACACCGGTGCCCAGATGGTGCCAGGCTCCTCAGCCATTGATCTGCTGGGCAGGGATAGTGACACAGACACCATGCCGCCACTGGTGGTGGCAGCTGCCAACGGTACGATCACATCCATTTGCAGTGATGGAGTCTCAATGGCTATCCGGGTGGACGGCGGGCCGGTTCCCCTGGCTTACTTCCACTTCGATACGGGGCAGAGCTTTGTGGTGGGGCAGACGGTCAGCCAGGGGCAGGTGCTGGGTCAGCTGCGCTATGGTTCATTTGATGGTCCTAGCTGCGGGTATGCTATTCAGCAGTCTGACCAGTACCACATCCATTTTGTTTTCATGCCCACCACTCCTGGATACCTGGAGATCGGTGGCTGCGTCCTGGACATGAGCACCAGGGCTATCGTTTGCAACGGCAACACCTACGGCACCTTGGACTATATTCCCAACGGCGGCGACACCAGCAACTCCAACAACCCGACACCGGCACCAGGAGAAAATCCCACCACGTTTGCAGGCGGTGGAGCCCACATCTGGGATGGGATCGTGGATGCCTTTGTCCAACTCTCCAGCAACACCCTGAACCAGTACCTTCCTGACCAGCCCCCGCTCATCAGCTATGTGGTCCAAAAGGTGACCCTAGTCATCCAGGCATTCCTTGGTTCCTATGGAGCCTTTATGAGCTATGGGTTTTCATGGGTGTTCCTGGGTGAAGTGCTCTCCACCTTCATTGGGATGGAGTTAGGATTGTTAGTGTTCCAGATTGCCTGGTATTCAAAAGACGCTATCAAGGGTTTCTTCGGGAAATAATATGGCTGGAATACTGAGATCGTTCTACTGTCTCCCCTGCATCTGGACTATGCTCTGTGTCCTGGCGACCTTTGGCGTGACCACCTACGTCCGCAACTCCTGGGTGCCCTTCCGTGGACCCCTGCCAAGTGATGGGCCTGTCGAAGGCTTTGCTGATGACAGTGCCAGGATAGACTTCTTTGACACCACTCCCCTGCGTGTTCGTACCCAAACCATCTATGCCCTCATCGGCTTTATCACCTGGGGGGTAGGAGCGATCATACTCTTCCTGGTTCTCAATGCGATGCAAGTGCGACCAGCGTAACCATTTCAGGAAGCCCACCTGCTTGTAGCCAGTGCTTCTCATGGCAGCCTCAGCTGAGGCAGAAATATCTTTGCAGGTGCATTGACCGTTGAGGGAGATCCAGAAGGTAGTAGGCATTGACATTATCCTGTCGCTCCAGGAGGGAGCGATACCCCTAATCCGCACCGGTACCCAGCCCACCGGTGCGGGTTTTATTATGGCCATCAACAACCTTTGTAGCGATGTTGCCGGCAGCACCGCTCTTTCCATCGGTACTGGCCATCAGCGCCATTAGTGGCGATGGGTGCCGGCAGGTATCGCTAGAAGTGCCGATAATCTCCAGCTGGTTCTCATCGCTATTTATGACGGATGCCACCCGGGTTGCATCAGCTATTAATAGCGATGGCTCCGGAGACACCATCGTTTCCGGCGATGCTTTCCGGATCCCCACGTTATATTCAGCGATGCTCGAGAGCATTGCATACCGCTCCAGGTCATCCATGCGGTCCAGCCTGGCCAGCCAACGGGTTTTGATGCGCTTGATCCGCTCACGCTCCCGGAAGTTATTCCCCAGGTACCGGTAGTCATGCAGCTCCAGGGGCTTCGGATAATTCATCCACAGGTATTCTCGAACAGATCTCCCGCCCCGTGTCCTTGTCTGGTAGGAGATCGTCCGCCAATTGGCCAGTACCTTTGAATATAGCGATGACTGGTAACCAGAGATCGCCACACAACAAGGCAACGATAGAAGCAACTTCAAGAGCCGTTCGTGTTGCTCTATTGACCCAAACTCACAGAAGTAAATTGGGCGCTTGCATGAGCGGGTCTCCATCAGGTAGGGGGGATCGCAATACACGAACTCATCACCCTGCCATCGATAGTTTTGTAGGTACGATATCGCATCGCCATAAATAACGCTGACACCAGGTTGGGCTTCGAAGACATCGCCATTTGTGGCGAGCTTCGATGACCAACTAGAAACTACTGCAGTATCGTTATCAATGCCGATGCTTACGATCGCTGGCTTCTTGTGGAGCATCACTGCCCCGCCACCCAGGAAGGGTTCGATGTAAACTCTGTGCGGGGGAATTTGATTGATGATCTGCTGGTAGACACCAGCACCGGCTTTGCCACCTGGATAAGTCATTGTGTTCTCCTGCAGTATCGTTATAAAAGGCGTGGTGATCATGCGAGATCCTGCCACGGTGAAAACAGCGATGCTGAAGCATCGTCAATAAGTGCGAGTGCGGCAGCCGCCATCGTTGGGATAGGCGATGCACGATCGGTGTTGGTATGCCTTCACTCTCCAGGCGAACCAGGTGACCAGGTTCCCGACAACGGAAAGTAATAGCAGGACTATGGCAGTTCTTGAGAAAGTTTCCATGTCAATCCTCCCGTGCTACGTAATACCAGACGGTTGCCAAAAGAGCGAACAACCCAAAAAGAAGCAAAGCCTCTAGTCTGAAAAATATAATCCTCAGGGGCATCCCTTGTCCTAGTTCAAACTCGTAAACGCAGAACAACATATTTATTATTTCCATGCTATCTCCTGCAAATACTTTTGCCCTTGCGAGCAGACCACGCCGCCTGAAATGCAGGCGGACCCGGCATTGTAGATCACGGCAGCACTCTGCCACACATCCTGATCAGGATACAGCTCCACAGCCTGGCAAGCGTAAGCTCTCAGGACGTGAGCATCAATCCACAGATCATCCGCTGCCTGGTCCGCCACCTGGAGCGGAGTGCCATTCACGGCCAGGTCAGCCACCAGCGCATCCTTGATCAAAGTTTGCTGGTAGGCCGTCAGCAGATCGTACCCGGTGCAGTAGGGCAGGAAGATTGCCAGCGTACAATACTTCTGGAACAGTTCCGGGTCATGCCTCAGGGCGGTATCTGCTCCATCCCAGGTGAGCTGCATCCAACCCTGCTCCCCTTTGTCTCCAGTCCACAGTGGCCAGAACTGGCTCTCGTTGGCCAGCATCGCTTTGAGTAACCTGGCAGGGACACCCGCCGCATCCGCAGCACCACGGATCTGTTCATCCCAGCGGTTCTGCCAGTCCAGAGGGGACACGTCAATTCCCCACCATGAGAGGCGACCTGCCAGGAATTGGTAATCAATATTGGTAGACAGCGGAGCGGAGTTATCAACCTGGGGCAGCGTACAGGCTGTTTCAACAGGTTCAGGGGCGTGGATCTCGAAAGGCCCCTGGATTGTCAGCTCACCAGCTCTAAACATCACATACCAGTCCGGGCATTGCCTTGAAACTTCATCAGCTAATAGACTGGGGCTTTCCTGCCACACGTGGCAGGCGAACATCTGGAGGTTGCTCCAGACTTCGATCCTGTAATTCTTGGCAGGACTGGGTGAGCAGGGCAGGGTGGTAAGGCTGGTGGATGCAGGCCACTGGCAAAGAGTGACACCACGGTCATCCACCATTCTCAGGTTGTAGAGAGACCAGTCCATCAGTGGGCATACAGGTGGCAGGTAGTCGGAAGAGACCGGCGGGCGGTCGATCCACAGGACGCAGACGGGGGAGGGGGGAGCGGTAAGAAGCAGGAAGAAGTAGAGCATAATTGTCAAATCCCAAATCCCATATACCAAAAATTGGGAAGCTATCTATCTATCCCTCTACCTTGACCAACTGCCTGCACGTATGATGTCCACGTGGACCTACCCGGTAGGGGGTACCTGATAGTTCGAATATGGTCTTCCCTTTCTCTGCTTCCATCAGGGCGGCTATGAGCCAGTTCTTCCTCACGGTCTTCTCTCTGAAGATGGTAAAGAGCTTGGTTATATCCAGCAGGCCATCCAGGTTGTCGAGGCTGTACTGGAGGATGTCTTCCAGGTCCACGGCATTGGCAAACTTCTTATCCTTGCCGGTGATGGCTTTGTAGACCACAGCCCGAAGTAATCCATCCGGGATGAGCGGTGTCTGGAGCTTGGTCTCATCCCCTCCATCCTGGAGGATGGCCCTGCCTGCCCGTTCCAGATTGCAGGCTGACTGATCACCCAGGGCAGACATGGAGCCACCCACCGAGCATTTGAAGATCACCCGGGTGGAGAAGTTCACAGCGATCAACGGGCTGATGACCGCCGAGTTCGGGTTCTGGGTGCCGATGATGAAGTACATCCCGGCTGCCCTGGCCAGGTTGGTCATCTCCGCCAGCAGGGTTTCAGGTTCGGTACCCAGGCTCAGTCTCACACGTGCCCACTCATCGAAGATGACGACCATTGCCGGGATGCGCTTCTTGTGTGAGTGCTGGGCATTGTTGTAGGCATTGAAATCCTTATGCCCGGCATCCTTGATGTAACCCAGGCGCTTATCCATCAACTTGCGCAGGCGGCGCATGGCAGGCATCACGCCGTGCAGATCTTCGATGATGCCGGTCTCAATATAGACTGGCTCATATTTATCCCTGTCTTTGTCCTCGTAAGAATTGCGAGCCTTTTCCTTTTCAAGCTCGACCACATCCTCTTCGTCATGGTAAAGGTGGGGTAGTCCTTCGTACCAGCTGAACTCCATCCCACGCTTCAGATCGAAAAGACAAAGCTGGAAATCGTCCTTGGTCAATCCCCGCCACAACCAGAAGCCAAGGATCTGGTTGATGAAATTGCTCTTACCCTTTTTGGTGGAACCTGCCACAAGCAAGTGGGGACAATCATCCAGGTCCACATCCTTGCGTTGGGAGTTGTCGCCGTACCCAACCGGGAAGGTGAGCATCGGTTTATTGGTCGGGATCTTATTCCAAATATCTTTGGCAGCCACGAATTCAGGCAGCCCATCCAGCCCGGCCCGGTAGACCACTGCGAACACGCCCGCCCGATTGCTTTGAAAGACAAGGTAATGTGCCAGGGTCGGGAGCATTTCATCCGAGTAGAAATCCTTTCTCCCCAGATCTGAGAGCCGAACCCAGGAGGGCAGGTGCCGGGGATCAGTGTCCACACGCAGGATAAGCTTTGTGAACAGCTGGTCCCTGCTGTACATGCTGAAGTGCACCTTCTTGATCTTGCGGGCCTTGCCCGGCGTATTATTTCCAACGATCTCACGCTCACCCAGCTGCGCTAACTTCTCAGAGATCAGCCTGCCATATTTGCGGCACTCCCGGACGGCAAGCTTGTTGCGGTAATTCTCCAGCTTCTCGAATTCCCGCCTCTCCAATTCGTCTGGAGTTGGCAGTGGAATAACCATGTGCCAGTAATTGCGGAAGCGACCAGGGAGGTATTTGAACCAGCGGATAATTCCCCTGGGCTTGGGCTTGAGATTGGTGGAAGGGATGTTCGGATCTTCCACCGGGATCTCCACCTTGGTATTGCCAATGACCTCTGACCGGTGCTCGTGTTCCTTCCCGTGTCCACCAGAGATCTCCGAGGAGGTGGCGGTGAGAGCAACGGAAGAATTGGAATACCCCTTGCTGGTGGTTTCCAACTTTATATTTCTCCGGCTCGCCATCGAGCGGAGCAACTGGGTGTTCGTGACGTTCCTTGGAATTTTGGATTTTATGCTCATTCGGTTCCAGACTTAGGTTCCACCAAATACAGGCACGACTTCACCAGCGCATTATCCTGTGAGCAGAACAGCGGCGGTTCATCCATCAGCTCGTTGTCACGCAGGTAATCGTCAAAGCATTCTGAAAACATGGAGGTCACTCCTGAGATAACCCAGATGCGTCCAGGGTAATTGGCAGGTAAATACCCGGAGTGCATCCCCAGGGCTTCTTGTGTTTGCAGGGTCAACCCTCCACGCACCATTCCGCATTGCGGCTCCTGGAGCACATTGTCGATATTCTGCCAGCTCACAGATCCGCTGATGAACGTGCCATCATCCACGTAATACAAAAGGTCACCCTGTTTCCAATTGGTGTCAATATAGCTGATGGCGTCTCTGTCAGCCTGGATCGACTTGGAAGCCCAGCCTGAGCGCACCACCGTGTTCCCCAGGTTGATCAGCAATACAGGCAGGATGAATATCGCCAGGAGCAGGACCGGTTTTCTGCCCAGGTATTCAATCGGATCTACCAGGAGCAGGCAGATGAATGCCGCCGAAGGAATGAGCGCCCGGAACAACATGATGGGCTGCCACACCACAGAAACAATGGCTACCAGCACCAGGGGCAGGAACGCTAGGATGACGGCGGGCAAGTTCAGCGTCCTCTTGCGGATGGACCAGATCAGCACCCAGGTCAACAGCCCGTAGAACACGGCGACATTCAGCATGTCGAAGTTGATATAAACCTTCGCAAAGAATATATGGGCGAAGTCACCCAGGAGGCTGGGGAGCGAAAAATAGAACATCCAGTAATTCCCGGAAATACTGGTCATCTGGCTTGATAGCACAAATACCCAGGGAACGAATGAAAGCCCGGCAGCTGCCAGGGCAATGGTGAGCGGCTTCCAGGTGCGCCGTTCATAAACAATGGCAGCCAGCCAGAGAGCGGCGGCGTAGATAAGGCCGTAGTTTTGCAGCCATAACATTGCAGAGGAAACCACGGCCAGCCAGACCCAGCGCCTCTGCAAGATGCAAAGCCAGGCCAGGAGCACCAGGAGAGTAAGCAAAGAGTACATGCGTCCTTCCTGGGAATAATAGATCTGTTGGGGCAGGAGGCAGAATAGGCCGAATGCAACAATAATGACCTGCCAATACCGAAAACTTACTGCATGGATTGGTTCCCATTCATGAAGTATCTTCCACCACACCCAGATGCAGGCTATCCCGGCCAGCATCGCTGGAAGTCTCACCACCAGCCACGGAGCCAGTCCAGGGATATGTGCCAGAGGCCACACCAGCAGGTAGAAGAGCGGGGGATGCACGTCACCGGCGGTGGCTGCTATCAGTTTATCCAGGGGAAGGCGGGCAACCAGGAGAGTAAAATTTTCGTCATACCACATCGGCATGGCCCAGGCAGGGAAGATGCGCAGCAAGATGCCAGCCGCGGCGAGGAGGAGGGGGAGGCGCTTACTCATGGGCGCTTCTTCAGGAAGGTGAGCACACCAAAGGTGATGAGCCCCAGCACCACCACACCGCACAGGATGGACAGAACGGCAACGGTGGGATAGTTGCTGGTTGCCACAACGGAATAATAATCATAGGCAGCCTGGTAAGTTCCAGTGAGAATAGCAGCAGGGATCAGGGTGCGAGTGTTGGTAGGAGTGAAGGTATTGGTGGGCGTGTTGGTATTGGTAGGAGTGAGCGATGGCGTGAGGGTAAAGGTGCTGGTGGGAGTGAATGTGAACGTAGGAGTGGGGGTGCTCGTAACGGTGGCGGTGTTCGTGGGAGTATTGGAAGGGGTCAAGGTCGGATCTGTGCAATCACTCTCGGTGAGCGACACACACACATCGTCAAAATAAACCTGTGCGGTCATGTTCTCGGTGACCAGTTCCACATAAGTCTCACTGGCATCCGTCACCAGGTAATTCCCGGTGACATGGACCCAGCCACCGATCTCAGTGATGGGGAAGGTGAAGCCTGTCCAGGTGTCTCCCCTCAGCTGGAGGTAAGCATTCCCAACATCATTGACCCTCCAGGCCCAGTAGGAAACATAGAAGGTGTGGCCAGTTCCGAAGTCCCCCAGGTTGCCAGTGGTAGTGATACTGGAGGCGGCGGTGGACAAACTCTCCAGACTGTAATTCCCACGATGAGCCAGGCCATCAGTGCGGACATGATCAGGGCCTTCCGTCCAGTATTCAGCATCAACCCCATTGCCGCTCTCGAACCCAGGATTGAGAATAAGTGATGCGGCTCGTACAGGTTGAACCTGGACCAGGGTGATGCTTATCGCCACAATGGCCAGCACTGCCAGTATTCTGATCAGTTTAGCTTTCATGCCTCTCCTCCTAGAGTGACCCTATATGGCTGCCCGGATGTTCCAACCATGCGGGTCAGTTTGACCAGCCCTTTTCTTTCCGCTGTGTGAGCACACTGTCTGACCCACCACGGAGAATAGCCCACGTCATGTGCCCAGCGGTCCAGACTGTTGATCTGCCCGTAGGTTTGCAGGTAGAGAATGATGCAGGCTTCGACCCTGAGATAGCTGACCGGGATACCGGCGATCTTGGTTTCAAAAGTATTCATGACCCACCTCCAAAGAATTTACTAAGTTTCTTCGTCACAGCCTCTCCTCTTAGTTCGGTTCGTATAGCCAATCCTCCAAGGTTATCTAGATCACCATCGTCACTTGGAATGACAATCTCCAGTTTCTTTTTTATCGGCTCTGGCAGGTGTCCCCACCTGGAGTGGTCATACCATTCGGCGGCTGCCTTTTCAACAGGGGAGGCGGAGAGGTTCATCCCGGTGATCACGCCAGGGTTCTTGACCTGGCCTTTCGCTTTCCCCACCCTGGAATAGTTCCGGGCCAGTTCCGCCAGGAGATCTTCGGTTGTGATCTGATCGTTGGCGATAATGCGCCTGGAGAATTTTCCGGGTATTCCTGCCTTTGAACATAAGTCTGCTTTTAGGTCAGTGGTTGAAAGGTCGTCAGTCGTCATAAGCTGGACAGACTGACTCTCTTCAGACTCTGACTCTATATCTGACTCTGACTCTATATCTGACTCTGACTCTGACTCTGTGTAACGTGACGTTACAGGTTCGTTGTTTCCATGTTTCTTTTCTGTTTCACGTTCACGGAAATCCGCTATCCGTTCAGCTGCGGTGTGGGGGGTATCCTGTTCTTCCACGAACTTCACCAGGCATGGACCGTGACCATTCACTTCCACCAGCCCGATCTGTGTGAGAGAATCCAGATCTTCCTGGAGCTGGTCCGGGTTCATGTGCAAGTACCAGGCAATATCCTGGTGGGTGAGCTGGTGACCATGCCTCGTGAAGGTCCCGCCCTCGTTGAGCTTCTTGGCCAGCAGGTAGAGCTGGATGTATCTCCAACGCTGCGCATCAGTGAGCACCGTGTTGAAGGTTGAGTCATCCAGGTAGTTCAGTTCTAACTTTAGGAAATAAAGCCCAGCCGTCATTGCATCTCCTCCCGATATTCGAAAGCCCAGCGCAGCAGATCTGTCGGCATGTCCTGGATGCTGTCGGTTGCCAGGTGCTCCTGGATCGTTTTCTTGTGGGCGATCCGCAGCCCCAGCGCATGCTGGATATCTTTGCTGGCGGGGACGATCCCATGTACCAGGAAGTCATGCACGTAGGCCACGTTCACCCCTCGGGCGTCCGCTAACTTCTGGTAAGACTTCAAATGGTGATATTGTCTGAGAAGCCTTCTGCGGGGCTTTTCAAGGAAAGACGTATCTAAAGTCGGGTTTGATGACATCGTGTCCCTGCGTCAAGATTATTTCGATAATGGGGCCATCAGGATGATGTTGGACAATGCAATTGTTGGCACCTGGCGGCGGCGCTCGTTTTCCACTACTTTCCGATCCAGGTTGTCGGCTCTGTCCAGGAGGCGCCAGCACTCTGAAAGGTCATGCGCTTTGTGCGCGGCTGCTGCCAAGGTGCGGAGCTTATCTGCTTCACGGCGGTAGTAAACTGTGTCGATGTCCATGGGATTATTCCTTTACCAAAGCCTTACGCAAATATGATTTGAGAATATTTGCTTTGGTTTTCTCACCCCTGCGTTTCACCAGGTTGAGAGCTTCTATTAATACCAGTTGGGAGATTGGCGTCCTATTGGCGAGCGCACACTGTAGGGTAGATCGCATATCCTCCACAGAAGTGTTGACAAGATAATCGGCTTTGGAAGCAATAGATTTATTCATAATCTTCTCTCCCTATTTGAAACTCAATCCGATGTAAACCATCCCACCGATGTAGGCCATGACCACCATCCCCCAGAACACGGAGACCAGGATGTGCAGGTGTCGCTGGGTCATCCAGTCCAGCAGGTGACCGAACCCGGCGGCCCAGACTGAGACCATGATCACGCCCAGGTAGATGGTGTCGAGCTGGTTGTAGATGGATAAGAGGGTGGAGAAGCGGGTCATTGCAGTTCCTTTGGTAAATCTGGCAGAGGCTTCCAATAAGTTACTTTGTCGTACAACCTTGAGAGGGCATGTTTAGGGTCTAACCACCAAAGGTCTCTATCAAACCATGCGATAGCAGTAAGATCATCTCTGCAACAATTTGTGAAGACAATTAGGACAGGTTTGCACTTCTCAGGCAAACGTTTTTCTGTAGAAATCCATGGGATCATTCCTTTTCCTCCTCATGCTTATGCACCTTCAACTCCTCCCTCGTGAGAGAGGTCAGTTCGATGGTGGTGTGCTTGATGCCATCCTCATCTACACGGGATGATCGCTCCATCGTTGGATGCTGGTTGGTGATGAACCTCAGCAGGAAGAACGACCCGCTGCCAACACACAGGGGCAGGAGGCACAGGGCTCCACATAAAAGCCAGGGGATCATTTGAGGGCTCATTACTTTTTCTCCCACACCAGGAACCAGATCAGAAATATAAGGATGACGATTATGAAGAAGACCAGAGTGAAAGCTATTGCCGAAGGGATGAGGAGTTCGGCGGGCCAGAGCATCATGCAGTTACCCTTGCCTCAATGATCTTCATGCGGCGGAGATCGTTACGGTCTTTCCAAAGCGCCTCCATATCCTGGCGGTAAGCTAACAACTCTTTCCTGTTGGCTTCAAAGCCCACGGTCTCTTCGATGCACCAGTGGGGGTCACCTCGCCAGTTGGATTTGAGATCCCTAACTTCGTAGAACGACTTTGCATCAGGATAGTGTGATTGACTATTGTTCATTGCAAACCCCTATTCCTTTCGGGCCGAGACCGGTGAGCTGTGGTGAGGAGGGCACCCGATCTCCGGTCTCGGTGACCGAGGAGGTTACCTGGAAGGCCCAGGCTGGCCAGTCACGCAGATGGGACAGCGGGTCCGTCTGCGAAGAACTTTATAAAACAAGGCGAGCTATCTGTAAACATTGGGTCCTAAAAGGACACCGCTAGTGATTGGAAAACTCGCCTTGTTACAACCCGTTGGTATCTACCATTGTGTTGACGCCCCCCCCCCCGAATATCAATTGCTCCAGTACCAGCTCCGTGGAGACCCAGGTGAGAGAGGGGCGTTCATCAAGAGATAGGTTTAGATTGAGAGCCAGGCGGTTCTTTGCTTTACGTGCAGCAGATCTGTTGTTCCTGGCCATGACGGTGATTGACATTGGCTCGCCGGTGTTGAGGTAAAAGAACTCCACCTTGTAGACGTTCATGGCATTCCCCTTATGAAACTATCCCGCTGGATCCTGGCTCGCCATTTGTGGCGGGGCTGGCCGGGTGCTCAACCTTGTAAGCAATCTCAGCCAGGGCCTCCGGCGTGTGATCAACTTCCTGATTGAAAAGACGGACGATGTAAAAAATGCTCACAAAAAGAAACGCAGCAATCATGAGCCCCGCCCCTAAACCTGCGTAGACTTGGGAGAACGAGAAACCGGATTGAATTGATTGATCGACTAAAACTTGGGCAATGGAATTCAATATCTGATCTTTGTAGAAAACAATATATAAACCAGAGGCTATGACCATGGCGAGGATGAGCACGCCGATCGCCGCATATAAGAAGCTGTCGGTCATTGCCCCGAGGGGAAGGTCAACTGGAAAATATTTATCAACCCAAGAAGTTTTCCAGCCTTCCTTATTCCATCGTTGCTTAGCTCGTTCATAGCGTTCATCAGACTTGATCCAACTTGGCAGCAGACGATGCACCCTGTTGATCTTCCGTTCTCCGGCGGCTTCTTCCCGGCGCAGCATCCGGTCGTAATGCTTGAACTCCTGGTTGAGTTTGAAACTCAAGAGGTAAATTATTGGGAGTTCGTCGACTTCCCAGAAGAAACCATCGGTAAGTAAAAGGTTAGGGGTTACGCCAAAATTCTTCCAGAGCATAGCGACCTTGTGATACAGAGACTGCGTAGTTAGACGCAAGTCCGTCTCAGATAAACCGGCTTCATCCGTTGCGGAATAACGGTCCAACCATTTGAGCTTTCGCTTGATCTCAGCATTGACCAGGCGCAAGCGCAGCGGCATGAGAGGGGAGGGTTTGAAGGTGAAGGTTTCAGTCATTGTGATTTGTCCTTTCTAGGAAACTGTTCCGCTGTGTGCGTGCGGCTCGATAAAAGAATTGCGAGGACGGCAATAAGTAAATCCTTCTTTAGCGAATTGCAATACGTCTTTTTCAGGCCATCCTTTTGAAACCAATTCATGAATAACTTGCTCAGTAATTGCTTCGTTATCCTTACCAAAAAATAATTGCTGTATCGCTTCATCACCAACTGGGTCATCAATCTTCCTGATCTTTACTAGACCGGTACTGTAGTCAAAATCTACGTGAACATGGTTATGGCGAGAATTAGTATGGTTCCTTTTCTTCATTGCTTCTTCTCCTCTTCCCCGCAAGGAGCGGCGGGGGCGTGACCGTTGTGGCTGGGCATGGGAATGGCAAGGATCGCTTCCGATGCCAACCGGGTCATGCTGCCTGAAGACTCGCCCATGGCTTTATGAGCATCGCTCAATTGCTTCAGCCATTCGTGAGCCGGTTTCCAGATTTTGATTTGTTCAGTATTTTTAGCGGGCATAGTCTTATGTGTCCTATCAAGTTGTACTTGTACAAAAACATTGTAAAACACGGACAACAAAAAGTCAACCCCCATTATCAAAACTGTAAGGGATTGGTATTATGTATGTGTGAATATTCACCAATTACTTTTGGAATATTTTTTGGCGTGGCAAAAGGATCTCGGGGAAGTGAAGACTTGGAAAGACTTCTCCGAGCATGTTGGTATGGACAACGTTTATTTGAATAAGATTTACAACGGAAAAAGGAAGGCAGGGGAAAAGACCATTCAGCAATTGGCAAACTATTTCAATGACCCCCGCTTTTATGATGCAGGCAATATTGACCGACCGGAACCTTTATTGAATTACACCAGGCGAAACTGGGGGAGCGTTCCCGATGAAGACAAAAAAAAGATTGCAGCAGTCATATCGAAGCACACCACCGAACCAATTCCGAATGACGAAAGAACCAAACCCGCCAAGCCATGAAGAATGGCAGCGGCTTCCTCCCTGGGTACAGCTGAGGATATGGTGGTGGGTGTGGTGCTCTGTGCATCCCGGTCCACCGGCACCGGTGCACTTCGCTTACATGGCATCCCTCTGTATGTTCATCCTGATGCCGGTGATGCCACTCCATCCGATGGCTATCCCCATTGTGATCGGTGGAGGTCTTTGTGGAGGCTTGTTATTGATGGGAGGAGTTTATGGGCGAGAAAGATAGATACGCCACCCCCTTGATTATTCTCGTCTCGCTTGTAATAATATTTGTTTTATTCAGTATTACTGTTATATCGACAAGAGAAGAATGGGTACCCTTCGTGGCCTCACTCGCTCCGATCAAGCAGCCAAGCCAAACTCCTTACCCCACTTACACGTTGTTCCCAACCTCTACTTTATTCCCAACCTCTACTTTATTCCCAACCTCTACTTTATTTTCAACGTCAATACCTACTGAAACTTGGAAGTGGCTTGACATGGCAGATCACAAAATTAGGATTTATATTCCAGAGAATTGGAGTCCGCATTCAAAGCAATTTGGATGGGATGCAGGCTATCCGCCGTGCACTAAGTACACCCTTATAACTCCAGACGGGAACGGCGTGTTGACAATAAATACTTATTGCGGAGGGTTTGGTGGGGCAACATTGTGGCAACCGTGTGGATCTAATTCGCAGTTTGTCGATTACGACAGACAGGCTGTTAGGGTGCAAGACGGTGATATCACGTTTGAGTATATGACAGGCAGTTGGGGTGTTGGAGAACAATCTAATACGATGATGTGTAGGTGGGGATGGCTGGGACTTCCTTGGATATTTGATGTTCATTATTCACAGGCAAATTACCAGTTTGATTTTGAAACTGTAGATAAGATATTACTCTCCATGAAGTCATATGAGTAGTTTGGCGTCACATACCTACCACCATAATCAATCCCATACCTTGGGAAACCTCTCGACAATGTGTTGTATAATGCCGCCGATACGACACATAATTGAGGGGCATGTGCCGCAAGGCGTGGGGGTTCAAGTCCCCCCCAGCGCATCTGGACAAAAGCCGCCATTTGGCGGCTTTTGTCTTTTATTCTTCGATTTTCATCTTGCGTTCCAACCAGTGAACCGCACCCGAAAGCAACAGCGTCATCGATAAATACAAGAAGGCCATGATATTAAAAACTTCCAGGACACGGAAATTTGCGGCGCGTAACATCCGTCCCATCTGTGTCAATTCGTCGACGGCCAGAACAGTTGCAAGTGAAGAGTCTTTGAGACAGGCAATAAAGTCATTACCGAGTGGTGGTAAAACACGCCGAATGGCCTGTGGCAGGATAATGAAGCGCATCGACTGCATATATGTCATCCCAAGCGATCTGGCTGCTTCAGTTTGTCCCTTCCCAATGGATTGAATACCGGCGCGAAATACTTCTGCTTCATAAGCTCCATATCCGAAACCTAGGGCGATTATCGCGCGACCTTCCATGGAAACCGCCCGAATGGAGAAGGTTGATAATGAAAGGAAAATTCCACTACCGGGTATCACACCGAGGCCCCAACCCCCAAACGCCTTGACCAAATCAACAAAAACCGGGAAAAGCGCAAATGCGACATATAACAATAGTACTACCAGGGGAATTCCCCGGATAACTTCGACATATAGGGTGGCAATATTAAAAAGTATAACATTTTTCGAAACCCTGGCCAGGCCAGCCATGAGCCCGATAATCGTGGCGATCAAATACGAAAAGATTGTGATACGCAGGGTGGTGTAAACCCCCTGAATTAAATATAAAAAAGATGAATGATAATCAGCAGAAGCCAGGATTAAGTAAACGAACGCCAGTCCAATAAGTGCAAGTACGATTATCCACCAGGGCCATTTTGAGATTTTCCACCCGCCAGGTATCAAACTAGGATTAGAAAGGCTGGACGACGATTCCATTTGTTACTCCTGGTAGAAATATATTTTGCGAGATGGGGGGTCGTTCCCCCATCTCGCATATTTCAAAAACGGTCTTGGAAAACAATTACGGAATCAGCCCCCATTTTTTGTTGAGTTGAGTCAGAGTACCATCAGTAGTCATGGCTGCCAGCGCGGCGTTTACTGGACCTTCCAGGGTGCTATTCTTCGGGAATACAAATGCCAATTTCTCGCCAGTGGTAATTTGACCGTCCAGTTTAAATACCCCGGGATTCTCATTCATAAAGCCAACGGCAGCTATATTATCGATGACAACGCCATCAATGTCACCTGATTTCAAAGCAAGTACAGCTGCACCGAAATCTTCAAATGACTGGATAGTCTTATTTGTGAAATATGCGGTGGCTGCAATCGCGTTGGTTGTTCCAATTTGTGTGCCAATCTTGGCGTTTGTATCCGCTTTCATTTGTTCGACTGTCCGGGTTTCAGCAGTGCGAACCAAAAGATATTGGTTTACTTCAACATACGGCGTCGAGAAATCCACAATTTTAGCGCGGTCAATATCCACGGTTACGCCATCAGCCAGCATATCGTATTCGCCGGCTTGCATTGCTGGAAAGATTCCATCCCATGCTGCTTGCTTGAATGTTGGGACGCAATTTATTCTCTTGCAGATTTCTGTTACAGTATCGTAATCCCAACCTACACCCAGCCCTGTGGCAGTGTCAATGCTATTAAAGGGCGGATAGGCATTTTCAACTGCTACTGTGATGGTTTTACCTCCCAAGTCTGGGAGAGCACCCACAGGAGGGGTGGTCGGCACTACAGTCGCGGGGATCGCAGTCGGCGGGGTTGTTGTTGGTGTCGCTCCACAGCCTACTAATGCCAGACTTGCAACAACCAAAACGCTCAATACTAAAACGAATTTATTCATTACTCTTCTCTCCTTTTGTGATTTGATATGGCCGTTTCTGAGATTGGAGTTCAGGGATTAAAGCCTGTCTCCTTTGGTGTTATAAGCATAGACCATCTTCCGAATTTAGGCAAGAGGAAACCGGGGATATTTTTGAAAATATAAAAGAGGTCAAATTCTGAAATGATATAATTCAATTAAGTTTTTCCAAACGGAGGTGTGTAATGGCCATCAAATTCCCAAGTCCTGAGTGGTTACAAGCCCTTAATGATAAATTGAATACAGATACACATTATGCACAAATTGCCAAAACATGGGAGGGTGACATGATAGTTATTATTGAACCCAGTGGTCCCTTGCTTGAGAAACAATATTACTACCTGGATCTTTGGCATGGTACGTGCCGAAAAACTGAAATCATGAAAACCCTTCCAGCAATAATGCCAAAGTTTGTTTTGACAGCAACATATGCGAATATCTCCCGCATCATGAAGGGTGAACTTGATCCCATGTCGGCCATGCTGACACGAAAATTGCAGGTTCATGGAAGCATGGCTTATATGATGAGGAATGTCCCCACTGTATTGGATTTCGTCCGCTGTGCACGTGAAGTTACAACAGAAATTCTTGAATAACCATGCAACCAATCTTGAAAGTGAATCTTAGCACGAGGGAATCGTCAGATTTTATCATTCCTGCGGAATGGGAACGGGACTATCTTGGCGGAGCTTCGCTTGGTGCTCGCTTGCTTTATTCAACCTTACTGAAAGACCTCGACCCTTATGGACCCGAAGCGCCGCTTCTATTCCTTAATGGACCACTTTCTGGGACATCTGGTCCGACGGTTGGACGTTTTGTTGTATGCGGCAAGTCGCCTGCGACCAATCTTTGGGCAGAGTCGAATTGTGGAGGATTTTGGGGACCAGAACTTCGTTTTTGCGGATATGATGGGTTATGGATCACCGGGAGGGCTAAAGAACCAATTTTTCTATGGTTGCAAGACAACCTGCTGGAATTTCGCGATGCGAATGCTGTTTGGGGAAAAGACACATATGAATCACAATCAATTATAAAAACCGAGCTTTCGATCTCGGGGACTCACGTCCTGACCATTGGTCCCGCTGGCGAAAATGGGATAAAGTTTGCCGGCTTATATTGCGACCATGGACGGTCGGCCGGACGGACTGGTTTGGGGGCAGTTGCTGGAGCGAAGAATTTAAAAGCAATTGCATTAAAGGGGACAAAGAAAATACCTCTGGCCCAGCCAGAAATATTTGGACCTATTCGATCAGCCTCCAACCATTTTTTGAAAGACGATACAATCACCCAGGTGGTGCATGAACTTGGAACTGCCGGAGTCGCGGATTATGCTGATTATCTCGGGGGAACACCAAAGAAATATTTTCACCAAGGCGTTTTCGAAGGTGTAGACAAAGTTTCCGGGTCAGCTATGGCCGAGACCATTCTGGTAGGCGTCAGTGCCTGCCATGCCTGCGTGGTGGCTTGCGGGCGGGTGGTCCGGTTGGAAGATGGGCAAAAACGCAAAGGACCTGAGTACGAGACGCTAATTGGCTTCGGTCCTAATCTTCTCAATGATGATATGCCTTTAATCGTCCGGTTGGGTGAGATTTGCGACCGCGAAGGGATGGACACGATTAGCGCCTCTAATGTTATTGGCCTGGCGTATCATTTGTTTCAAAAAGGAGTTATTTCTGAAAATGATATTGGTTTTCCACTGAATTGGGGAGATATGTCGGGGGTATCGAGGTTATTGCAATTGACAGCTCGTCGAGAGGGAATCGGGAATATTTTGGCCGAAGGTTCACGGCAATTTGGAGCACATTTTGGTGCTGAGGATGAGGCAGTCCAGGTGAATGGACTTGAAGTTCCATACCATGACCCAAGAGGTGTTTCTGGTATGGCTTTGGTCTACGCCACAAGCCCTCGAGGCGCCTGCCATAATAAATCTGATTATTTCCTGGTCGATTGGGGGCAGGCTGATACCAGCCTGGGTCTCCAATTCTTTGAGCGGCACGCCGGAGCCGAGAAAGCTGCCAATGTTGCCCTACATCAAAATTGGCGCAGCCTCTGTGACGCTCTTGTGCTTTGTCTTTTTGGAAATGTTCCTGCTGAAATGGTCGCGGGTCTGGTAAATGCAGCTTGCGGGTACGATTACAAAGTGAACGACCTGCTTCGAATCGGGGAGCGCGCTTGGACCTTGAAAAGAGCGATCAATATTCGTTTGGGCTTGACACGGGAAAACGACAACCTCCCGAAAGCTCTTCTTGAACCGCTGCCCGACGGACCCACAGCTGGATATGTCCCTCCTATTGAAGAAATGCTGACTGCCTACTATAACTCTCGGGGATGGGATAGCGAATCAGGCAAACCAACCCCATCAAAACTAAGCGAACTGGGAATGGAGTGGATTATCAACGATATTTGGAATAGATAATTTAGAAGAGGGATTTGTCCTATTCATCAATAATTGCGCATTAATGAAAAATCCGTACCTGATTATCGTAAAGATATGGCTGGCGCGATTTTATCAGGGGAATTTTCAGAATTGATTCGAGTCTCGCATTGTTTTTTTGGAGAAAAGAAATATTAGTATATAATGCGCCATGGAAAGGAGAAATTAACGATGAAACTTGTCTCGATTTCAGAAATGCATTCAATTGAACAGGAAGCCGACGCCAATGGGCTTACCTACGATATGATGATGGAAAATGCTGGTCACAATTTGTCCCGAGAAGTTATGCAATTGGCATATGCCCAGGATGATGAGGAAGATCTCCAGGTTCTTGGTTTTGTCGGTCCTGGCAACAATGGTGGCGACACCCTTGTTGCTCTTACCCATTTAGCTGAAAAAGGTTGGAAAGCACGCGCTTACCTGATCAAGCGTAAGGCTTCCGGTGACCCATTGGTTAAACGGTTGGAGGGTGCTGACGGGGAAGTTTATCATGCCGAAAAAGATTCCGAATATCAACAATTAACCGCATTTCTGGAGACGGCCGATGTAGTTCTGGATGGAGTGTTGGGAACTGGTTTTAAACTACCTATGAAACCCGATATTGGTAAAGTCCTGGGAAAAATTAAAAATGTTCTTAAAACCATTGAGTGGCAGCCGCTAATCGTGGCAGTCGATTGCCCGTCTGGAGTTGACTGCGATTCTGGTGGAGTTGCTGAGGAATGCATTAGTGCTGATGCAACTGTCACCTTGGCGGCAGTAAAACAAGGCTTACTGAAACTTCCAGCCTATGATTTGATTGGTGAGTTGCGAGTGGTGGACATTGGGTCTCTAAATGATTTGAAATCATGGAACACGGTCAAAAATGATGTGGGCAGCGAATTACTTGCAGCGTCCCTTCTCCCAGATCGTCCGACAAATGCCCACAAGGGAACGTTTGGCACGGTCCTTGTTGTAGCAGGTTCGGTAAATTACACTGGGGCTGCGCTGCTTGCTGGCAAGGCAGCTTACCGAATCGGAACCGGGTTGGTTACACTCGCTGTACCTGCTCCACTACATACTTCTCTGGCGGGTCATTTCCCTGAAGCAACTTGGTTACTCTTGCCGCACGAAATGGGTTCGATTTCCTCTGCTGCAGCTGATGTCGTCTTTAATAATCTGGAACGCGTCACTTCACTCCTAATTGGTCCTGGATTGGGACTCGATGACACCACCAGGGATTTTATCGAATCCTTACTGGGTGGTGCATCAGCGAAATCTTCACACACTCGCTTGGGGTTTGTCCAGCCATCAGGGACGAAAGGGCGGCAGAAACCTGCGTCACTCCCACCATTAATTATTGATGCCGATGGATTGAAACTTCTATCAAAAATAACCGGTTGGAGTAAATTGCTACCAAAAACTGCCATCCTAACCCCACACCCGGGTGAAATGTCGGAGTTAACGGAATTGTCTATCGAAAAAATACAGGAAACCCGATTGGAAACAGCGGTGAAATATGCATCAGAATGGGGGCATGTGGTTGTTTTAAAGGGTGCCTTTACTGTTGTAGCTTCACCGGATGGAAGAACTACAACGATTCCAGTCGCCACCCCTGCATTAGCCCATGCGGGAACAGGGGACGTACTCGCAGGAATAATTGCGGGTCTACGCGCGCAAGGACTGGATGCATATGATGCTGCCCGGTTGGGAGCATGGGTGCATGCTCAGGCTGGGTTGGCGGCTGCTGTAGTATTGGGGAGCACAATGGCTGTCTTTGCCGGTGATGTTTTGGACGCGATGACTGAAGTGCTGGCGGAATTAGAGTAACACCAAATATTACAGATAATTTATATAAATTAAAAGAGTCCGGACTCCCGGACTCTTTTCTTATGTTAAGTAATCCATTACCCTTTCAAAAACTCTTCAACTGAATCTTTGCTGATTCGGTACGCATTGCCGAGTTTCTTTGCCTTCAGGCTGCCATCGTTGATGGCTGCCAACACATCTTCTTCAGAAACCTTCAAGAAGCCCGCAGCCTCGGCAGGGGTCATAACCTCAGGCATCATTCCACCAGCAGGAGATCCTCCAGAGGGAGGCTGTTGTTGCTGCTGCCCCGACTGCATTCCACCTTGAAGTGCTTGTCCCATTAGGTTACCAATTCCCATTCCAGCACCTATACCGGCAGTAAGTCCTGCACCACCGCTGGGATTGGATGCCGCGTCACGCATGGCATCTGCTGCTTGCAACTGGGTGTAAGTAGCCATGTCAAGCATACCCATTGCCCGCAATTCTTCAGCAGATTTATCTGATGGTTTAAGGTTGCCAACATAGAAAGATTTTAAGGTCAGGCCAACCGCATTAAAATCCTCTTCTCCGAGGGACCTAACGTAGCCACCTAGTTCAATAGTCTTGCCGATCATTTCAGGAACAGCATACTTGGCTGCCCATTCGCCGAGTGTATCCTGGAGTTTTGATAGCAGAATGCTCCGTAACCGTTCTTCGATTTCGTCAATCCTGAACGTAGCTTGTTTCCCTACGATCTGGATGATGAACTGTTGCGGGTCTTTCATTTGAAAACTGTAAGTACCGAATCCTTGCAGGAGCGCAACACCCAGTCCCATCCCTGGGTTCCGTACAATAATCGGTTGGGGGGTGCCCCATTTTCGATTGGCAAATTCCTTCATCGAAACGAAGTAAACTTCACATGGAAATGGCGTTCGATCATTAAAGGCTTTGCCAATAAAATCGATCAGCTTGGGAATGTTGGCTGTGGCAATGACATGCCGTCCGGGTCCAAACATATCCAATGCCTGTCCATCTCGGAAGAAGACGGCGGTTTGTCCATCACGAACAATAACATTGGAGCCGATGCGATAATCACCAATGGTTGTATTATCCGGAAACCTATGAACGATTTCATCAGTCATTTCGTTCGAATATTCTATAACATCAAAGATTCGCGCCATTTTGTCTCTCCTTTTTACTGAGATAATTCATTATATTCGATGCGAGTTGATGATACAAGCTATTTATTCTTTTTAATCTACGCTTCCAAATCAAAAAAGTCTTATCAATAATCAATACCCAGTATAAAAATATTCTCCTTTTTGTTTCCAAAATTTAAACATGAATGAACAGTCCGATTAGCGTGGTTCTTTCATATGCTTTCCCGAAGCTCTGGTTCGCATCATGAGAACTTCGGCCATGATACTCACAGCGATTTCCTCCGGTGTTTCGGCTCCGATCCCCAAGCCGATGGGGGAGTGAATGGTTTTTAATTGTTCATCGGAAATCCCTAATTCATTAAGACTCTTTACAGTTTCAGACCAGCGTTTCCGCGAACCGATGACGCCAATATATCCCGCTTTGCTTTCCATTAATACCGGCAGCCCTGCAACATCAATGTTATTGCCTCGTGTTGTAAGGATCAGAGTGGTCTGTTCGGTTATCTTTATATGCAAAGGTAGTTCGGCCATCTGCACGTTATAGAACTCGTCAGCATCTGGGATGGCTTCTGGAGTACAAAACTCCGGCCGGTCGTCAGAAACAACAACATGGTAACCAAGCCATTTGGCGAGATGCGCCACTGCTTTGCCAACATGCCCTCCTCCGAGAACGACTAATACTTGATGGGGCAAAATAGGTTCCACAAATACCTCCACCTGACCTCCGCAAACTCCCACATCTCCCCGGGATGGGTCAGTCATGTTGTATGAAAGGAGGCGCGGCTGTCCGTCTTGCAGGGAATCAAGCGCTTCCTTCCGTACCCGATTTTCCAATTCCCCGCCCCCCACCGTCCCAAGTATTTCTCCGTTAGAATAAACCAGCATCTTGCTCGTGCTGTGGCGCGGTGTGGAGCCGCTGGTTTTGATAACTGTGCATAAAGCGGCAGGCTGATGAGTTGCTTCGAGTTCTGAAAGTGCGCTGAAAATGGATTTCATTGGGATCGGTAGGGATTAGAAAAAAAGCAGGAGGCTTAACTAAGCTCTTTCGTCTGGACTCGCACGCGAATCGCTTCGATAAGAGCATGAATATAATTTAAGCCTGACGGGGTAGGTTTCTTTTCGAGATGCTTCCATCGCCTGGCCTCAAAGAATAGACAGGTCCGTAAATCCGTCAGGGATTGGCAAAGGTCTTTATTCCCTTTATGCAATTCAACTCCCTGTTTGGCAACCTCTCTGCATTTTTGTACAGATCCCCAATATTCATAGCCATTGAAAGACTGAGCGAAAGGAACGATTTTTATCCATGAAGCACGGCGGGTTGGGAGATCCCCTTCTAGAAGTTGGGTATTGGGTATTTTATCCATGATTACCTTTCAAGCAGCCCTAATACAACCGGCAACAATTGCTTCTTACGCGAGACTGCACCTTCAGCAAGGCGAGTACCATCGGGCTGAGGGGGGTAGGGGAGGTCGGAGAGTTGAGGCGGTTCATCAGTTAGAAGTAAGCGACTGGAGCCATTAACTACATCGGTGACCATCAACATGGCGAAATCCAATGCGCGTCTATCCCGCAATGTTGTTAACGCAGTCTTCAAGTTGGCAAGATGGTCGGTCAATTGCATCAAGTCAGTAACTTCAGCCTGGGCGATGGCGAACCGTAAACCCCCCGCCTCGTAGAGTTTCATATCTGTATTAACAATTTCCTCGGAAGTCCGAGTCGATAAGCCGGCGCTTGCTCCTAAAACTTGCGTTCCAAATGAAAGAACCGTTTCCCCTTCCAGCGCGCTGCCGCGGGTGAAAGCCCATCTTCCCAGCCTTTCGGATGCCTTTTTATCCCGCGGGGTGGTGGTAGGTGAGGTCAGGATGAGCGTATCTGCAAGGAGTCCTGAAAGCAGCAGCCCTGCAAGTTGCGGGGGAGCGCTCAATCCAGCCTCTTCAATCTGTTCTGACACCAGGGTGCTGGTGCTGCCAACCGTGTCAACACTGAATTTGATCGGAATGTGGGTGGACGGGTTACCTAAACGGTGGTGGTCAAGAATTTCCAACAATTCGGCCTCCTCCAGGTGAGCAATTGCCTGGCGCGGTTCGTTATGGTCCACCAGAATAACTTTCATTCGTGGAGGGTTAAGGACATCCCGCTGCCGGCAAATTCCAAGATAAAGTCCTTTTTCATCAACAACGAAAAAATCATCGCCTTCCTCACGTAAAATCCGACGGAGCGAGTCACGAATACGGCTGTTTGACTGGAACTTGGGAACATTGGGATCACATGCCTCTTGGCAGGGAACCGCCAGGATTTCCGATAAACTCACATCCTGCTGTTTTGGATTTGGTCCGATCAGCTTATTAACAAGCCTGAAAAGGCTGGTTCCAGTGACAAGCCCGCAGGGGGTGCCATCAGTATCGACTACCGGAGCTACACCCCATGTTCGGGCGGCGATCACCCAAGCTTCTTGGAGAGGGGCATCCGGTTTCGCAGTGTCCAAGTGACGGGTGATTGATTCAAACCGCGGGGAAGCATCGTTCAATAGCAGCGGAGCTTCCAACCCTAGTTTTTTAAGCACCCAGCCCGTCTGTGGGTTGACTGCCCCGGCCCGTGCCGCGATGGCTTCAGAACCATCACGCTCGTGAAGGAGCCAGGCATATCCTACGGCTGCCGCAACTGTGTCTGTATCGGGATTTACGTGACCGATGATATAAATCTTGTCTGACATTTAAATTCCATACGAGATTGGGTACGCTAGTCCTTGACGCATCCCATAGAGTAAAAATTATTTGTAACGGGCCGTATTCAGGGGAACGGTCACGTTTTCTTGAGAATGCTGGACGCTTGATGTGTCACTGGGATTTATGGCTCTCCAGACCTTTTCTGGAGTGATTGGGATTTCATCCATGTTAATACCTATTGCATCCAGTATAGCATTTCCTACTGCAGGCGCAACTCCATCCATGGGGATTTCTGCCACTGCCTTTATCCCAAACGGGTGGGTTGGCTCGAATGTTTCGACAAAAATGGTCGTCAATACAGGCATTTCGTTGGATCGGAAAATGTGATAATCACCGAAATCGCGCTCACGGGCGCGACCCTTTTCATCATAGACCATTTCCTCGCATACCGTATAGCCAAGGGCTTGAGCCATACCGCCTTCGATTTGGCCTGAGGCTGTCAGTGGATTGACAATCACTCCACTATCCACTGCCATTAGCAGGTTATCAACAGTGACTGCACCAGTTTCTGTATCTATTGTTACTTCAGCAAACTGTGCCGCGAATGGAGGAGGAGCAGCTGGAGAAACGTAAGATCCCATCCCCATGATTTGCTCTTGTTCATTATGGTGGAGAGTGTCCAAGGCGATCTCGATTAATGAAACCGAGCGGCCATCCGGCGCGAACGCTGATTTATCTATTAACAGAATTTCTTCTTGTTTTACAACGTTTGCTCCATATGACCTTTCCTCGTTTGCATTAAGGATTTTTGCCGCACGAAGTTTAATTCGTTCAGCTGCCATTTGTGATGCACGGGTTACCGCGGTACCGGATATATAGGTCGTTGAAGATGCGTAAGCGCCTTTATCGAACGGTGTGATGTCTGTGTCGGATGCGTAAACGAGGATATCATCTGTCGAAACCCCAAGGATTTCTGCGGCCATTTGTGCTAGAACCGTATCGGTACCTGTACCCAGGTCAGTGGCACCTATCAACAAATTAAACGAGGCATCCTCATTCATTTTTATCGATGCCCCACCCATATCTAGATATGGGATTGCAGTTCCCTGCATGACGAGGGCAACTCCAATCCCTTTACGAGTTGCCGAGTTGGGTATTAATCCCAGGTGCCATTTTTCATTGCCATATTTATCATCCCACCCAATCGCGATTTTGCCTTCGCGAACGCACTGCTCCAATCCGACACTGTTTACCGTTTCTGGGTGAGGTTCCCGGCCCTCGTTCCAGGCAGTGCTGAACGGGTGGAATTCACCGGATCGGATTGCGTTCTTCACGCGGAACACGAATGGATCAATTCCGAGAGTACGGGCTATCTTTTCCATGTGACGTTCCACGGGCCAGAATCCCTGCGGTACCCCATACCCTCGGAATGCTCCGGCAGGCGGAGTATTCGTATAGACCACGTCTGCGTAAAAGCGAATATTTGGTGATTTCCGGTATTTTCCATCGCCAACATATAAAGCCATGGACTTTTGTCCGGTATTGCCTGTCACTGTCAATGCATGGCAGCCATATGCCCCTGTGTCTGAAAGGATCCTCATCTCATTGGCCGTGATGGTCCCATCCTTCATTACCCCTGTTTTCATGTGGATTCGCATTGGATGTCGCGAGCGGGCTGAAGTAAACTCTTCTTCTCGACTATATTCAAACATGACCGGGCGCTTTGTCGCGATGGTGAGGTGGGCAGCCACGTCTTCGATCAATACTTCCTGTTTACCACCAAACCCTCCACCGATCCGAGGCTTTATGACACGTATTCGCTTAATTGGGAGACCCAGGACCGGCGCCAACTGCCGGCGGACGTGAAATGGGACTTGCGTGCTCGTGCGGATGACCAGGCGATCGTCTTCATCCCAGTAGGTCACGACAACGTGGGGTTCAATGCTTGTTTGTTGGACCTTGGGAACGGAATAATTTCCTTCAAAAATTCTATCAGCTTCAATAAACCCATTTTCGACATTACCAATATCAATCTTAATTTCGGCAGCTAGGTTATTTTCGGGATTGGAGTCGGCAAAATTTACATATTCAGGTTCATCATGAATCCGGATTGCACCGGGTTTCATTGCATCTTCCGGGTTGAGGATCGCTGGCAATTCCTGGTATTCAACCTCGATTAAATTTATAGCTTGCTCAGCAATCTCCGGGGTTTCCGCTGCTACAAAGGCTACCCGGTCACCCACAAATCGAACCTTGTTATCCAAGGAAAACATATCCAGCGGACCCGGTATCGGGTCCGATTGGCCGGCAGTGGAGTAGACAACTCGAGGTATGTCATGCCAGGTTAGGACTGCTGCAACACCAGGCAACGCCTTTGCCTTGCTGGTGTCAATCTTTTGGATGCGAGCATGCGCATAAGGGGAATGCAAAACTTTGGCATGCAGCATATCACGTATATAAATATCCGCTGTAAAGGCAGGTTTTCCCTGGGACAGTTTTATTGCATCGACTTTAGGGTCTGGTTTGCCTACTCGCTGGAAAGATTTCGTTTCTTTTACTTGAAGAATTCTCGTTTTTTCCACCGGACCCACAACCTCTCCACGTATTACTGCTGCGGCTCGAAGAATTGCTTGGACAGGTTTATGGTAACCAGTGCAACGACATAATACACCCTCGATACCTTCCCGAATTTGGGCTTCGGTCGGACGTGGGTTTTTATCCAATAACGCTTTGGCTGCAAGAATTTGGGCTGGGGTACAGTATCCGCACTGAATGGCACCTGTTTCGATAAAAGCAAGCTGGAGCGGGTGTAGACCCTCGGTCTTTTTCCAACCCTGGTCGGGATGCTCGCCTAGTCCTTCAATGGTCACAATTAAATGGCCTTCTGCTTGTACGGCGAGCATTGTCCCTGAATTTATAGGCTTTCCATCCAATAAAACCGTGTCTGCGCCACTCAATCCCTGCTCGTCACCAAACTTTATTCCGTAATAACCCAATCGTCGCAGGAGAGAGAATAATGTCTCGGTGGGCTGTGTTTCAAGCCTCTGAGATTCGCTATTGATTGAAAGGTTGATATACATAATAATTTTCCTCTAAGAACCCTAGCCTCCGAAGAAGGAGGGTAAATGTGAATTGACTAAGCGTGCTTCCTCTTCAGTTGACCATGGACCGCCAGGATTCCAGTTAAAAATAAACCAGCCAAACCAACGAATAACCACTGGATCAGGGAAAGTAATCCGATGAACATGGTATTCCACTCTGGGAGTGTCCATGTAACTGACAACCCATTGATGGCAAGGCTCAGGAGAATGGGCAGAGCTAGGAGGTACATGACAAACCATATATACCCAAGCGTAGTAACGATGGTCTTATGAGATCCAGCCGCAAAAGCCCGCAATCCAATCATTGGCACCAACCAGGCAATTAATCCTGCAACAAATGCAGTTGTTCCAGTATAAATAATCAGCCAGTTGGCTCCTTCAATGGACGCAAGAGAGTATGTGCGCCCGTCTATAATTGCATACCGGAGATTAAAAAGCACGACATACAGGATTGCTCCAGCCATAAGCCAGAGAGCCTTCCTATCTTTGCGGACAAAAAGGATATAGCCCGGAAGAATGGCAAGGAATGCCGCCAGCATATTCCTCCAGATGCGTTCACTACTCAGGCGGGCTTGAATTGCCTGTTTTAAAGCTGTTTCGGTTGCTGAAACAATTTCGCCGTCTCCAACGTTGATGCTTGAACCAATGGCTTTTGTATACACTTTAAGCAACTGAGTTTGTTGAATTATTAAAGCATTTTGAATAGAAACATTTCGCTCGGAAGGGAGGGTTAGCATGTCGATCAACACATGCCCCTGGTTGCTGGCAGGGATGCTTGTTCCGAGTAATGCTGCCAGAGTAGGGGCGATATCAGTCATATTTACATTTCCGTAAGAACCAGGAACAATCCCTTTACCTGCCAAAACAAAAGGCTCAATAAGTGTGACAGGATCTGGTCCCCCGTGTCCGCCGCGATCGATCTGTCCATGGTCTGAAATCACCATTAGCGTATCCTGGGCTAAATCCAGGTTGGATACGATATTCCTTAATAAATCATCGCTGCGGGTGGCAGCCGTGTTCCAATTCGGGCTTATCGGCCCTCCTTCATGGTGTCCGGCGAAATCGACCTGGTCAAGATGAATTAAAATCAATTGGTAGTCCTCATTTAGCCAGAGTAGGGCGGCATTCACCACATCGGAATCCGCAGCTTTATCTTCGCCGACGGTATAAAATCCCATATCCACACCAGAATTGGCCAGAAGCCCTTGGAACCAGGCGTAACCGGATACTGCAGTATTTAATCCGGCACGCTGGGCATCCGCAAATATATCATCTTGGGTAAAGGGTCGCGCGCTGTGTGGATCTGGTGGGTTGAAAAGTTGGCTGTCGTTGATATACGGCCAGGCCCCCGTCAGAATGGTTGCCCAACCTGGGGCAGAGAATGAGGGCGGTTGACTGTGCATCGTAGCTGATGCCCCCAAGGTCCTGAGATTATTTAAGAAGGGCATTATTGTGGTGTTTATGGATGTATCATAGCGTAACGCATCTATCAACACGACCACAACCCGGCGTGTAACTGGGCCACCAAGAATTTGCCCCGGGGTCGGTGGTATGTTAGCTAATGGGGAACGGTAACTTTGAGCCGACTCCATTAAGCCAAAAGCCCAAGTGAGTGCTCCGATCGCCAGGAAAACCAATCCTAAAATGCCAAATAACACCCAGTTAATCTTGTGGGTTGATCGTCGTAACTTCATGTTCCTTGGCCTTCTCTATTTGGATAATTTGGCGCAATTCATTAATAAATAGTTTTTTTCCATGATTTTCGTATAGCCAACATTCCCATCCATTCGCTGGAGCATTGTTACTTAAAGATTTAGCGAGAGTATGGATGGACCCTCTCAAATGGCCGCAAATTAGCTGTCCATTCGCCAGGATTGTCGCAGTGACTGATTCATCCTTTACAAAATATAATTCCTGTCCAGGTGTCAGGAGTCCTGCCTCGAGGAGTTTACCAAATGGGACTCGAGGTGCGGACCGCGGTTCTGGAAATTCCAGTGCACTGGCTGGAGCTTGATTTATTCCTTCAATCCGTTCAGCCGCAATATTAATATAGCCTTTGTCGCGTTCGATGGCTATATAATGACGGCCCAATTTCTTGGCGACAACACCGGTAGTCCCTGATCCAAAGAAAGGATCGAGTACGATATCTCCAGGATTGGTCGATGAAAGCAAAACTCGATAGAGGAGCGCTTCTGGTTTCTGAGTGGAATGAATCTTTGAACCGTTGGCTCTAAGGCGTTCTTTTCCGGTGCAGATAGGTAAAACCCAGTCAGAGCGCATTTGCAATTCACCGTTCAACGATTTCATTGCTTGATGATTAAATGTGTATTTATTCCCTTTTATTTTTTGTGCCCAGATAAGTGTCTCATGCGCATTGGTGAATCGCACACCACGGAAATTGGGCATAGGATTCGTCTTCAACCAAACAACATCATTTAAAATCCAAAAACCCAGGTCTTGTAAGATTGTTCCAACACGAAAAATGTTGTGATATGTCCCAATTACCCATAAGGTGCCATTATCTTTCAGGATTCTCCGACATTCAGCGAGCCATAAACGGGTAAACCTGTCATATTCTTCAAAATTTTGAAATTTGTCCCAGCCATCCTCAACTGCAGCCACTCGTGTTTGGTTTGGTCGCCAAAGTTCCTTGGAAAGCTGCAAGTTATAGGGAGGGTCTGCAAAGACGAGGTCCACAGACTTCTCAGGAAGTTGAGGGAGAATTTCAAGGCAATCTCCAGTGATGATAGTATCGAATGAATAATTTAACACTTTCCATCCTTGAAAATTATCGGGTCATTCCAAAATCCCAATGGAAAGACTTTTCAGGCACCTTTTAGCAAGAATCGCGGCGATTTCGCTCCGATATTCTGCGCTTGCCCATTCATCACCTGCCCCCGATGCGCAGGTGCGTGCTGCCTCTTCAATTCCAGATGCGTCAGTGCCGTCTAATGCCAGTGTGGGGACTTTTCCCCATCCGCCCAGTGCCAGCCTGGTTCGCCCGGATTTCCACTGAGCCAATGCCGCACAAATAATGGGCTTATCAGCTGGACTACGTCCTACAGTCTCAAAGGCGAGTTTTAGCTGTAAGGGTATTTCAATATTGGTGACCAGTTTGAATTTAAGAAGCTCGGGTTGCGCAAGGAGGAAATCTCCGAGTGCATGAACGGCCGTCTCTTTTCCAAGAACTGTAAGTTTAGCATCCAATGCCAACATGATTGTTGCAAATGGAGATCGTCCATTGCAGGTTATAAGCGCGCCCGCAACAGTCCTCCGATTACGTTGATTTAGGGGTGCTTCAAGCGTCAACCCCGCTTTCAGGGTAGAAGGTAAAAATGGGGATTCAAGCAGCCCCTGTAAAGTTAGGGTCGCACCAATTTCGAGAAGATTGGCAGATTCGGTGATTGTATCCAGGCCAAGCGACTGCAAATCAACCACAGAAAAGGACTCACCTGTCAATTGCGTTAACGCTGTACCACCGCCTAGTGGGCGCGAATTGGTTTCGGAAAGCAATTTCAGTGCCTCAGCGATTGTTTGGGGGCGATAGTAGTCTTTAATCATCATCTTTATCTCTGGCAGACCAATCTCTTTATTATACTCACTCTGCGGTATAGGCGCAAAATGTCAGACAATTAAACAGTATCGACCTGGAGATGGGAAACCAGGTCGATGAAAAGAAATCAATCCAGGCTAAATTTGCCCAATGGTAATCGGATCGATCTAAATCGTGGTTAAATTACAGTAATTCCGACCGCCAGCCTATTTATATTTCACGAGTAATTGGTTCCTTCGGGCCCAGCAGGGTTGCGAGTTGTTTAAGTTGGGAGGCATGTACCAGAGCCAGCACTTCATCTGCAGGTAGCAGGATCGAATCACCATGTGGAATGAAAAGCTGATTTTTCCGAATGATTGCCACAATGACCGAATCATTTGGAAGATTAATTTCCTTTATGCTTTTATTAACGCTGGGCGAAAGCGGATGAACTTTTTCTTCGATCAAGGAAAACTCACCTTTCCGCAGTTTGAGCAGGGTCATCATATCACCCAAAGACATTTCTTCGGCCACCAACCTGGCCAGGATATCAGCCTGGTTCAAGGCAACATCAACACCCATTTCCTGGTTAAAAAGCCAGGCGTTTTTAGGATTATTGACACGGGCAATGACACGCGGGACGTTAAACTCAAATCGCGCAAGGGATGTAACCACCAAATTGGTTTCATCTGAACCGGTTACAGCTGCCAATACATTGGCTTTGTGAATACCTGCATTTTCAAGTGTGAGCGGCGAACTGCCATCGCCCGAAATGATCACCTCTGCGGGGAGTTCTTTGGGGAGTTTTTCAAGTAATGCTGGACGATCATCGATAACTTTCACAGTATGTCCACCTTCAAGAAGCATTTTAGCTAGGTGGGACCCGATATTACCGCCGCCAACAATAATTACAAACATAACTACCTCCCTTCAATGCCCAGCAAATTTTCCAATCGTTCCATCGCTGAGGATAAGACGACCAAATGCACGAAATCACCTTCCCGAAATTCTGTCCCAGTGGCAGGCACAAACGCATGGTCGTTTCGCGTGATCGAAACAACCATGATTTCTCCTGGTACGTTCAATTGCATAATGGTTCTGCCGTTCATTTGTGGAGGAAGCTCAACGTGGACAAGGGCTACCTCTCCGTTCCCAAAGGTATTCCATACGTCGATATCAACGTGTGTCAATACCTGGAAGATTCTTTCAGCTCCCCAGTTGGTCGAGGATATTGTTGTCAAACCCAATCGTTGGTAAATTTCTGCCCGACGTGGGTCATAAAGGCGCGCTACTACGCGCGGAACATGAAAGATATTACGAGCGATTCGGGCGGCCACGATATTGGCATTATCAGATTGGCTTGCTGCTACGAATGCATCCACCTGCTCGATTTTTGCTTGCATTAGGATATTTCGATCGAATCCGAGACCTTTAATAATGCTCCCTTTGAAATTTGGTCCAAGTCTGCCTTCTGAATTTGAATCATGATCAATGACCGTGACTTCGTGACCCTGATCGGAAAGCAATTGGCTGACCTGCGAGCCAATTCGACCGCAGCCCATAACTATGACTTTCATAATTTATTTCCTCCTTTCATCGGAACCTAGAAGACGAATTTCTTGAGACTTTTCTGTCCGTCGAAGCATTCCTTTTCGAATCCACTCCAGCGTATAGAGCACGGGCGCATAAAGGAAGAGTCCTGCCCACATTACGAAGGGGAAAATCTCATTATCAAATGCATTTGCTAATGGCGGAATGTAAACAAGTGCAACAATTAACACGAGGGATAAAACGACTCCACCCAGGAGTATCCTATTACTTCCCCAACCTAGTTGTCTCGTATGTGCCTTGGATGTCCTGCAAGCGAATGCATTACCAACTTGGACCGTGACAACGCCAGCCAGAAAAACAGTACTTGCTACCCCGCCGACATCCGTGGGTATATTTAATAGATTTGGCCATTGGATGGAGTTCACGAATGGAATATTTAATAAGCTGGCATTTCCTGAGAGTAGATACGTACAGAGGTATCCGATGTAGCATAGTCCGGCTTCAATCAAACCCAGCCAAAGGAATGATCTCGTCAACAGGCCGCGGTCTAATAAGAGCTGAGATGAGGAGCGGGGAGGAATGTTCATGATACCCGGCTCGGGGTTTTCACTCCCCAAGGCCAATGCGGGGAGAATATCCGTGCCCATGTCAATCGCCAATATCTGCCTCACGGTTAAGGCAGGTGGTATGCCGATCGCCCCAGTTAATAAGAAGGGTAATACTTCCGGAATATTACTGGCAAAGATGTATGTGATAAATTTGCGTATGTTGTCATAAACAGCCCGACCCTCTTCGATGGCTGCGACAATGGAGCTGAAGTTATCATTGGTCAGGATTATATCCGCGGCTTCCTTGGCCACATCTGTTCCTATAACCCCCATTGCGATACCAACATCTGCTTTACGCAAAGCAGGTGCATCATTAACACCGTCACCAGTTACTGCTACCACATCGCCGTTAGCTTGGTAAGCCGAAACCAGTCGAAGCTTGTGATCCGGGGCCATGCGGGCGAAAATGACCTCTTTAGTTAATAAATTCTGTAGGTCCACAGCACTATAAGAATCAAGCTCGGCTCCAGTTACTATGAGTGGGTTGAGTGTTGTGATCATCCCAACACGCCGGGCAAGCGATTCTGCAGTGAGACCATAGTCTCCGGTGATCATAACGATGCGGATTCCTGCTTGGTGGCACACTTTTATTGCCTGTTCCACTTCTGGTCGGGGTGGATCCATCATGGCCATAAGACCAAGGAAAGTCAGGTCACATTCAACAGACTCGGCTGTATATGCACCCGAACGGGGTGGAAGGTCACGCCGGGCGAATGCGAGCACGCGGAGTGCGCGACGGGCATAGTCGTCATTCGCCGCCAAAATCTCGGATCGGAGAGTTTCGTCCAGAGATATAGTTTCTCCAGCTACCATGATTTGGGAACAGAGCGCTAAAACCTCGCGGGGGGCTCCTTTTGTTAACGCAATTTCCTTCCCTCGTTCCCGGTGAATGGTTGTCATCCGTTTACGCCTTGCATCAAACGGGATTTCATGGATTCGAGGTAATACCTTCGAAATATTGTCTTCATTAAAATTATATTTTAATGCTGCTACCTTTAGCGCCGCTTCGGTCTGGTCTCCCAGACTTGTCCACGTGGGATGCTCGGGAGATGGCGGATTAACGCGGGCATTGTTGCAGGACATTGCTGCTTCAAGAAGCCTTGACAACTCCTTTTCAAACGTACTGCCGGATGGCGATGGAACAAATTGACCCTTTGGCTCGTAGCCAACACCCGTGACTTGGAGCCGTTTGCGAGCCACCCATACTTCACGTACCGTCATCTGGTTTTGAGTTAGGGTGCCACTTTTGTCTGTACAGATAACAGAAACATTTCCCAGCGTTTCGACAACATTCAGTCGTTTAGCTAATACACCCCGTCCGGCCAGTCTTTGAACAGCAATTGCCAAAGAAAGAGTTAAAGTGGCAGGTAACCCTTCCGGGGTCAATGCAACGATAGTTCCCAAAGCCAATAGAAGGGGATTGTCATACAAGTTGCTGATATTTGGTTCGTAATTCGATAGTGCCCAGACAATGCCGCCGATGATCAACGCAACCCAGGTTAGTATTCTTCCAAGACGCTCAAGTTCTTTATGGAATCTGGATGGTTCTTCCTGCACTGACTGGGTTAAGTGAGCGATGCGACCGAATTGAGTTAGCATACCGGTTGCATAAACGACTGCCTTCCCGGTACCCGAAGCTACAGATGTGCCTGCGAAAATGAGGTTGGGACGTTCCAGATCACTTATATTTGGAAGGATGGAAGCTTCGGCAGTTTTTCGGGCTGCAACAGCTTCTCCTGTCAACGAAGCGTTATTTACTCGTAGTCCATACTCCTCGACAACACGGGCATCAGCTGCGATATTATCGCCTTCTGCCAGGATCAACACATCGCCTGGGACCACCTCGCTCGCGGGGATATGTGCTTCCGTTCCGTTTCGAGTGAGATGCGCATAGGCAGGCAAGAGATGACGTAATTTCTCAATTGCTTGTTCAGCTCGATACTCGCGCCAGAAAGAAAACGCACTGTTGGCAATAGTCAGGGAAAGGATTACAAAAGCCAGCGTCCAGTCTCTTTGCCAAAAACTGATAACTACCGCCAGCAGCATTAATATTATGAACGGATGACGGACTTGACCGAGAAATTTTTGCCATTTAGGTTGAGGAGGTTGTTCTGATAGGACATTATCTCCATATAATGATAGGCGCGACGCTGCCTCGGAAGTATCTATTCCGTCGGGAGAAGTCTCCAAGGATTGGTAAACTTCCAATACGCGTAGACTGTGAATGGGTGCTGATGTCATTGGGATAAAAATAGGAGACGAATTTCAAATACTCGCCCAAAAAAAACCTTACATATTACCTTAAAAAAAGGAAATTAGAAATCAACGGACTTAAAAGCTTCCCCGAGAATTTGGAGTTCAGCAAGTAAATGTCTGCGGGTGGAAACACTGAACCGGGTATCTTGGGCAATCTTGGCTTGCTCCTCCAGGGCAGCTCGAATTACAAATGCCGGTACAAACATGATTCTCCCGGCTGGGATCACTACAAAATTGTAAGTTTTAATTCGAAGTTCCTGGTCGTCAAAATATGGTAGTCTCAAACTCAGCCCCCGATTGAGGCTTTGTTCAGAGGCTCGCGTCTTGATAAGGCTGATAATCTCGTTGGTAAGGTGGTTTGCTAAAGCGCGTCCCTGGTTGACAAGCTGACCAAGCATCCCATATCGTTTCTTTTCAAATTCATCTTCTGCAACCATGTAGGGTGCCAGTGACCTCGCGGAAAAGAGGACGTTCAGGAAATGTTGCATTGAAGCTACATGAGCCTCAGCCTCCTTGGTCGAATTAACTAATAATTCTCCATTCCCACCAAATGCAACCCATTGAGGAAGGTAGAATCGTCTTGCTGCGGGCACGTACGGGACTTGGAGATTTCCCCGACCATTCTCTGCAGCCCCTTCCTCAGTTATGGCATCTGTAGAAGCGGTAATCGCAGATTCGGGTTCCATCGCTTTATTAACCGGAACAGATGGAATATCATCTTCTTCAACAGGAACATAGATCACCACCCTCCCAGAAGGGAGCATATTCCGCACCATATGTGTTGCTGAAGCGAAACGAATAAGGTTTGCGGCAATAACGATCGCTTGGTCATTTGACTGTTCCAGTTCGGTCAGGCGTTGACGCAGGGTATCATGCACATCCCGCCGGGCGATTCTGTCACTGATATTCCCAACATGCTGTTCGCGAAATGATTGCTTTACCTCAATTGGTTCTGACCCTTCTGAGGCAATCACCCGGTCTGGCAGTGTGAAGCGGACCCGCTGCGCTCGTTCTGAATACGCCTCAGCAATTTGTCTGCCCTGTGCTTCGAGGAAACGCTGGATGATCGGCAGTTGAATTTCAAACAGGGCATTTTGACGATCATACTCAATATGCAATTGGTTGACTGGAGCACTTTCGTTTTTCAGCAAAGGAATATTTGCCATGGTTTTATCCTATTGGGGGTTAAGGTTGACCAAATAAATTCAGTGTAATACAAGAACAATGTGGTTATTATTTCCCATCCGTAAATTATGTGGTGTCACTATTGGTAAATTATAACTCGTGTAGCTTATATCCCTTGAGCAAATGTATCAATCAACAGTTTAATATCTCCCCCGGCCGAATACAGAATTGGGCAGGTGGTACCATGTTTGATATATTCCTGCACCTTCGATAATGCTTCCGTGGGAGTCCCTGAAGCTGTTATGCGGAGAACAAGCTCCTCGGGAACCAAATGTTTTGCTTTATCTATTTCTTCTTTACTGGCCGGCCAGCCTAAAATGGATTGGATTTGCGTGACAACTTCTTGAGAAACTCCACTCTCTTTTGCAATATGCGGCTGCTGGGCGAGATACTGGCAAAGAAGCATTTTTGTGGCTTCTATAGCTTTGTCGTGATCATTATCTACTGAGCAGACAATTAATTGTGGTCTTTCAAGGTCATCCATTTTGCGTCCTGACTTCTTTGCGCCTTTATCGAGAAGCTCGAGGGAATGATCGTTATGTTCCGGAGGAACACAATAATTTAATACAACTCCATCTGCAATTTCTCCGCATAATTCCATCATCTGATCTCCGGTTGCGCCGATCATGATTGGAACATTACGTGGTTCTCGACGGCCGTGAACGACATCCAATTCAATATTGCTGACATGGATGAACTCGCCATCAAAAGTGACCCGCTCCATATTGAGTAGACGACGAAGAACTACGATGGTTTCGTGCATGGCTGTAAGTGGTTTGATACGTTTGATACCCACGTCCTTCGCCAGGGGATCCCACCATGCACCGATGCCACATATGATTCGATCGGGCGCTAGGTCATCCAGGGTTAGGAAGGTGGCAGCCAGCAAACCGATGTTGCGGGTCCAGTTATTGATGACCGCAGAGCCAACCTTGATTCGTTCTGTTACAGCCGCATAGGCTGCCATGGGTACAATCGCATCTCGAACCAGTCGAGATTCCGCCTGCCAAACGGCTTCAAATCCCTGGCTTTCTGCATAACGAACGCAGTCGAGCCCATCGCGAAGTTCATGAGCATCTTGTAGATAAAGAGCGACCCGTTTCATAAGTTACATACTCCTTGCACCAATAAATAAATGAGGGTGAATTCCCTTATAGACATGAACAATGGAGACTTTGTCTCCCGCTGACTATAAAAGTTTCTGAACGCGGTCCCACATCAATGGAGCAATTTCACGCGAGCGAGCTGCAATTCGCTCTTCGTCCATGCTGAGGATTTCCTTGTGCCTCATCAAGATTTGGCCTTTGCAGACCGTTGTATCTACAGTAGCATCCACTAAACCGAAAATTAAATGCCCAAGGAAATTTGAATCGTTAAGGGGAGTGGGGGGGTTGTAATCGAGGATGGCCAGGTCGGCTGGGCACCCCTCAGCAATTTCTCCCAGTCGCACACCAAACTGGCGTTCGGCAATTCGGGCATTATTTTGTAAAAGAAGTTGAGGAGCCTCCATGAATGCCACCCTCGGGTCGTGGTTTGCGAGGCGATGGAGAAGGTAGGCGCAGCGCATTTGGGCAAGCATATCCGAACCCATCCCGTCAGAACCAAGTCCGACCAACACACCTTTCTTCATCATTTTTAGAACAGGTGTTACCCCTACTGCATTGTTCATATTCGATTCGGGATTGTGAACTACTGCTGTATTTGTCGCTGCGATCAGATCCAACTCAGAATCATCAACATGAACGCAATGGACAAAGATGGATTTATCACCAGTCACGTTCAACTTGTCCAGTCGTTTCACTGTGGGCATTTTGTATTTTGCGAGTGCGTCCTCGCGATCGGTGGCATCTTCCGCTACATGGATATGACAACCGACGCCCGCCTCTTTGGAAATGTCGACGCATTTTTCGATGGTTGCATCTGATAATGTAAATGATGCGTGCATCCCCATCATGGCTGCAATCTGACCATCTCCTTTGCCGGTTTTTTTTATGAACCGCGCATTCTCTTCTATCCCACCTCCCAATTTGTTTCGATCAGACACTTCATAGCACAGGGAAGCCCGAATACCTGCTTGGCGCACGGCTTTTTCGATTAAATCAAGCGATCCATCCCGCATTGTGGGTGACGCGTGGTGGTCTATCACGGTAGTCGTTCCATTGCGGATACAGTCGATAAGAGGGATTTGTGCGGAAAGGAGGATATCCTCTTCAAGCAGTGCGCGGTCAACTTTCCACCAAAGTCTTTCGAGAATCTCCACAAAGTTTGCTGCAGGCTCGCCGGGGATGGACATACCCCGCGCCATTGTTGAATAAAAATGGTGGTGAGCACACATGAAACCAGGAAGGATGATTTGACCTTCACAATCTATGGATTTGGCATCCGGATAGCGGTTTTTCATTACAGCGGAATCACCCACCGCAGCTACAAGTTGTCCATCAGTCACAACTGTCGCATTCCAAATGACGCGGTTATTTTCTCCCATTGTGACAACAATTCCATTCTCGAAACGAGTGACCATTATTCGCCTCCTATTGTTCGATAAGAAGAGAAAGTTCCTCAGTGCTGCGGACGCGCATTTTGATGGCACCTGTGAAGCATTTCTTTGCGCAAATTGTACAACCGATGCAATTCGCCGGATCGGTATAGGGAAAACCTTTTTCATCCAAATGAATTGCAAGATATGGGCACCGGGCACAGTTACCGCACGATACGCACAAGCTTGGATCGGCTTCAGAAATATTCTTAATAGGCGTTAGGGCCATGAAGTCAGTGATGGGGTTTGGTTGTGCAATTCCGATGAGATCTTTCATGGAGTGAAGACCGCGTTCTTGCATCATAAAAGAAGTTCCAGATTCTAGGTCAGCCACGATGCCGTAGCCTTGCTTCATGACAATTGTACAAAACTGAACGGTTTTTACTCCAAGGGCAAGGAAGTCCATCGCCGCCTTATAATTCATCGGACCACCATTCCCGGATATTTCGATCCCTTCCGGCACCGCCTGGGCTAACGTCAGGTATGAAATGGGAGTAACGCCTTCACCACTCATTCCAACAACCACACCTTCATCCCAAGGACGTGATTCGCTTGGGCGGAATGCAAGTGTGGGGAAAGAATTGGCCAACGTTATGCCAGCTTTCTTTTTCGGATATTTATCTAACACTTTACGAATTGCCCGCAAAATAGGGACAATGGAAGTCACTGCTGCTGAAAGCTTGAATAATTTTGGAATGTCTGGGTCGCCTACCTCCATAATCCAGTCAATGATTTTTGCCGTCAAGGCTGCGTTTTGGGAAACGATTGCTCCCTCGGTCCCGTCACCACCTTGCGGGCAGGATAAGGAATATTCTATAGCCATGGCTCCGGCAGCTTCCAGTTTCCTTGTATTGGATTGCCAGCTGGTTGCGTCGTGTTCATCCTGACCGGTTACTGGGCCACCTGTCGATGCCATTGTCAACCTGTCAGGCCACTCCCTTACCAGTTGTTCCACTTCTCGGCAGACGCGGTCGAGGGGGTGTCCTGATACGTTATCTGAATTTCCATAGGTTAATGGACTGAAAGCGAACATATACTCGCCAGGGATGTGAATTGGAAGGTTGTCAAAGGCTGTCTTCATTACCCCCCCTGCCCAGCCAGCTTTATACGCTCGCGTCATTTGCTGCACTCCGTCCGTGGAAGGGGAAGCAGAGATCAGGTAGGGAGAGATTATTGGGCGTCCAAAGAACTCAGTTTCGAGAGTAACTGGTAACCGCCTGAAGCCAGGCAGGAGATAGTAGGATTTAGTTAGTTGTTTGATAACAGGTTTGTTTTCACCCTTGAGATATGCATCAATTTCAATTGCAGCATTTTTACCGGAAGCAACTGCCTGAACAACCGTTTTTGGACCCGTAATAACGTCTCCTGCGTAAAAAAGGCCCTTAAGTAGCTCCTGTTTAAATTCTGAACGCATTCCAATTGACACAACGATTGCGTTGAACCCCGTCCGGATGGCCTCTGTTTCCGGTAAATTGCGAACATTTGCCGGACTGAATAAATTTCCGGCTAGAAGTTCCACTTTTACAGTCTGGAGCCCCGAGATTGTTTCTCCTTCTTTGAGAATTTTGGTGGTTCGAATTCGACAATTTATTTCGATATCAAAGTCCAATAACTCCTTGCGTTCCCGTGCAGTAAGAGGCATTTCCGAGAGCTTTTCAAGCATGAATAGCTCGACGTGCTTTGCACCGATCTGCCTGGCAGTAATGGCGCAGTCGACTGCAGTCGCGCCACCGCCAATTATCGCCACCCGTCCAGCGAATTGATATTTTTGAGGGTGGGCAAGAAGGTCAACCATGGAGATCGCCAGGTCTTCATTCTCTATTCCAAGGGTCATGGGTTTCCAAAGCCCCGTCGCCACACACACCGCGTCATAACCATTGTCTAGGAGTGCTTTTGGGTCACTAACTTTAATTCCCGTTTTTGTTTTAATATTTCCCAGCGAGAGGACGAACTTAATATCTGTGTCGATCACCATTTTATCCAAACGATGATGGGGAATCAGATTAACCACCCCACCGAGTTTATCAGTGGCTTCCAGGATTTCAACTTGATGGCCCATTTGGGCTAAAGCGGCTGCAGCTCCCAGCCCGGCGGGTCCGCTGCCGATGATGGCTACCTTTTTTCCGCTTGGTGTTGGAATGGAAAATTCCGGTATGCCTCCCATGGTTTTTGCCATGTTTATGATGGTCGCTTGTACAAGTGGGATGTTAATTGCTCCATCGAATAATTTTCGTGTACAAGCTGACATGCAGAGCGTATCAGGGCAAACCATTCCGCAGATTCCTCCCAGCGGATTCGCATGCATGATTTCTCCCGCTGAGCGACGAATGTCAGATGGTTTCCCTATTCGGGCTGCCATAATGAAATCTGCGGGAGAACAATGGGCAGGGCAAGCTTCCATACAGGGCTTTTCCTCGCAATATTCACAGCGTAATAATTCTGATTGAAGTTGAGCGGGGGTCATAAATTGCCTGAAATCTTTCTTGTTTTCCAAGGAGCACCTCTGCATGTTTCTATTTCTAATCGCGGCTATGAGTTTAGATGTCTGACAAGTTGTCGTAATTATAGCATTTTAAAAAAGTACAGGCACGCCCATGGGTGCCTGTTTAAACAATTATGTCAAGGTATTTATGCCAGCCCAAGTTTATTCAACCCCCCCAGTGCTTCCAGGTCCTCTGGTAAATCTAAATCTAGAGAGATGTTTCGAGACTCTATGACAACCAGTGTGGCACCTGCCTGGATCGCTCGTTCACTATGAATATGAAAAGAGCCTGGTCCGTATCCATATTCGATCAACCCGGCAGGATTAATAAATAATCCGTTAGTACCATCATGTCGCCGGTCAGGAGCAATGACAACCACCGGAGTTTTTTTTCCACGCTTTAAAAGATTTTTGATGTCTGCTGGTTTGATAAGCGGTAGATCCGCTGGAAGGACAAGGACTGCATGTGCACCTTGTGCCTTGGCGACAATCGTAGCACGCTTGATTGCAGTATTAAACAGGGGGGCGCCGTCTTCAAGGACTGTGCGCCCGCCCATATCACGTGTAAGTGCTAATGCCGCAGGATCGCGGCTCACTACCAAGGTGTGCTCTATCTCTGGTATTTCTTTTAAAATTGTGAGAACATGTTCTAGAAGGTACCGATTTAATCTTGTCCGCTGATCTTCGGATAGCATACCAGCTAACCGCGATTTGCCTCTCCGCAATGGTTTTACAGGGACGATTGCCCAAATAGTCATAGTGCTCTAATCAAGTGTAGCACATCTTGGGCTAAATTTCTGCGATCCTCGTGAGTTTTCATGAAGATATTCGCGAATACTGTGGGGATGGAAAATAAATCTGCAAGATCTGAATCAACATTATCAAGGATAAACCCGGAAAGAAGATCGCCATAATGCTCGGCAACGGTTAAAGCTGAAGGGAGCAGACCTAATTCTAAAAACATTTTTGCAGCCGGTCCCTTGACAGTTCGACCGCCTATGATGGGGGAGACAGCAACGACGGTTTTAGTTGAAAGAGCCGGGCTTACTCCGGGTATCCTAAGGATCGTGTCTATACTAACCCATGGGTTGGAAGGGCAAATAACTACCGCATCAGCCTTGTTGATGGCTTCCAGGACTCCTGGAGCAGGGTTGGCAAATTCTATTCCGTCGAATCGAAACCCTTTTACCCTCGGAATGCATTTCCGCTGGACAAAATAATCTTGAAAGGCTAATTCGCCATATTCAATAGTATCCACCATTGTGTGAACTGTTTGGTCGGTCATCGGAATGATTGTTTGACGCACACCCCAGGCGCGGCAAAATTCGGCCGTGATTTGGCTTAAAATTTGCCCTCCATTTAAACGCCGGGTGCGTTCAAGGTGGGTACCCGCATCCTTATCGCCCAGCTGGAACCAACCCGGGCCGCCAAGTTTTTGAAGATTTTCTAAAAGGTTGAATGTTTCTTCCCGACGACCCCATCCCGTGTCCCCGTTAGCCAGGCCTGCCAGGGTGTAGCAAACAGTGTCGAGATCCGGACAAATGAATAAACCGAGGTGCTCAAAATCGTCTCCCGTGTTAACGATGATTGACAAGTCTTCGGGCGGAAGTATTTGAGCGAGGCCATCGACCAATTTCGCCCCGCCGACACCCCCGGCGAGTGCCGCAATTTTCATCCGTGCGCGTCAACTTTGTCGATTTGTATTTTGTATTTGACGCGCTGCTCACCTGGCTGGCGGGATGGATATTTGGGAATCCCACGATATTTTAGAGTCAATTTATCAATGTGATCGTCGGCACCATCGGTAGTATATTCCACTACCATCCCATGGACCTGAATATAGCGGTAGGGGTTGGTTGGGTCCTGGATACAAAGAGCAACCTTTGGTCGCGCGCGCATGTTTTTGTCCTTAATGCGCCCCTTCGCCGTGTTGATCAGGATATACTCGCCATCTGTATTGAACCAGACCGGGGTCACTTGGGGTGAACCATCCGGCATCAAGGTTGTAAGATATAGAAACGCTTTATTCTCGTCTTTCAACAAATCGATATGGGTTTCAGGAATATTTTTCATAAACTATGTAACTCCTTTATTATTTAAACAAGAAGCGTGCTTATTGAAATAATAATATGGCTGGATTGATGGAATTTGATAACGATTTTCGGGAGATCTGATTATCGGAACAGGTCATTTCCTTTTGGTCTTATCAATTCCTTTAATGATCCTTCTCGCAACGGATGAGGAAAACCGCGTACGTGGACAGCGGGGATTCCTTCTGCAGCCTCACCCATGACAAGTGCAGCAGCGCCTGCCAACTCATCTGCAGCCGCGACCATGGTGATCTTGAGCCTGTACCCATACAAGTCTTGCCAGCCGCGCTCATCAACGATTGCTGGGAGACCTGAAATGCCAATCGCCGTTCCAATTGTACCAAGTCGCCAGGCGCGCCCATGTGAGTCGATGATCAATACGCCTATACGAGCACCCGTACTGACTTTAATTCTCCGTCGAATTTCAAGGGCTGAATTGTCAGGATTTTCAGGTAGTAACGATACCCAATTTTCGGGGGTACCGCCCTCCACCCGCACGTTGGAATGATCAATGCCGGCACTTGCACAAATAAAACCAAGTTTGTGTTCCACAATGATTGTACCTGGACGGACCCGGAGAACCTCGTTGCTCTCTTGAAGAATTATTTCCACCAAACGAGGGTCCTTTTCGCTTTTTTTTGCCAGTTCAAGAGCTTCTTTAGAAGGAGTAATAGTAGCAAGATTTACCAGTCTGCCCTCGGCTTTACTGACAATTTTTTGCGTTACAACCAGAATGTCTCCATCCTCGAGCGTTATCCGTGCTGTTTGAAGGGAAGTAATAAGCAAATCAGCCAGATTATCACCCGGGAAAATCAGGGGAATTTGTGGAAGGGGCGTGATAGTTAGTGTCATGAATTCCTGGCCGCTGGCTTAACTCCAGTAACTCTGATACCAGCTGATTTGCTCCCAAATTGCTTGTTGATGCCAATCAAAATACTGGTTAAACCTTCCACTACAGCAGAATTCTCAATCGGACCTGCATCCCAACCGGTCAGACCGGCTGCTTTGACAAGTTTAAGAGTTTCAGAACGCGCTTCCTTACTTGTCCCAGCAACAAGCACATCACATTCAACTTGTTCATCCTGTAGTAAATATTCGCTTGATATATTTTGAAATGCTGAGGTCACCTGGGATCCCTCCCCGAGAATTTCGAAGGCTTCCTGCGCGGCACTTCCAGCTGGTGGCATCATAACCCTCGTCACACGGGGTGGTACAAGAGGAACTGTTACATCAATCAGTATTTTCCCTTTCATCGCATCCTTAATGGATTCAAGAGCCTCGCGGTGGGCAGAATATGGGACAGTCAGTGCTACGATATCAGAGCGCAGAACCGCATCCTGGTACGAAGTTCCCTCTATCCACGCTTTTCCCCCAAGCAAATCGAGCAATTCATTTGCGGCCAGTTCGGCTTTTTGCTGGGAGCGTGACCCTATAAGTAAGCGATATCCAAATTTCGCCCATCGGTAGACGAGACCTTTTCCTTCTTTTCCCGTTCCTCCGATCACCGCGATAGTCATCACGTTGTTGGTCTCACCCATATTTATTCTTCCAACCTCCAAATTTATAAAAGACAGATTGGTTTGTCAATGCAAAAATGGCAGTTAAAACAACAGGGAAGGAATTCAAAAGGTACAAAATCGTGAGTAGCCGACTCGACAAATAAATTAATCAAATAACGGTTTAGTTGCCAACCCCAAATTGAACAGGGTCTGGAACTTCTACGCCACGCGCCGCCATCTCTGACAAATTTTGGAAGATTGCTTCCCGCAGGACAGGCTCGCTCCCATACATGGCTTGAAAAAGTGCACCAAATACCCCTTCCACCGGCATAATGCGCAAGTATGCGAGCGAGGCAAGTCTTTCTTCTTCTGTCCCGGATTTAAGAGCCAACAGCAAAAGATCAATGGGCGGCTTGTCGGGGGAGACACCCAATCCTTGTTTTCCAGCAAAAGCGATGATCCAGGGAGATTCGGTTGGCGGGGGCAATCTCTGTGGAATATGCGGGTCAACCTGCTGGCGGTATTCGTTAATTTCCGTTGCCGCATTTCTGACCGCCCATTGATCGTCTTCGGCTTCCAGGCGGTTTACTATATCTATTGCCCATGGTTCCCGGATTCTGCCCAGGCCATAAACAACCGATCGGCGGACTAATAAGTCATCCTTCATTTCCGCCCCTTCTTTCAGCATTCCGTGACCCTCTCTTGGGTGGTTGGCAAGTGCCTCTGCCGCTGCGCGGCGAAGGTTTTCGTCACCATGGAGTAGTGCGGAAGCCACACTGTCCATGGCAGGAGTTGTACTAATATTTACTAGGGCCAGGCACGCCGCCCTTCGGACGTTTGGACTCTGATTATTCAATAATTTGGAGAGCAATTCAACAGCCTTTGTATCCCGAAGTGCTCCAGATCCGAGGGCAGCAAGCAGCAGCAGCTCTGTATCTTGTCCCTCTAGCATTTGCCGGAAAGGTCCTGCAACGCTTTGTTCTCCGCTTTGGAGCAAGGCGCATAGAGCCTGTCCGCGTAACCCTAGCGGTTGTCCAGTTTGCTGCAAAAGTTTAACAAGGGCAGCCAGCACACTTCCACGCCAGTTTGATTTTATTGGTGCATCCCGCAGCCATCTTGCTGGCGTGAGGAGGTTCCGGGAAAGTGGACGATCCATCGTTGATAGATATTTTTCAACCTGTGAGCTTACATCACCAAAAGCAGCCAGGTAGTGAAGTGCAAGGTTTTTACATTGAGAACGAGGTTGATCTTCAAGGGATTCCGATTTAAGTCTGGATAGAGAATTTCCGGCGAGATACCCGCAAAATATGGGGTGAAGGAACTTTAAGCGATTGCCTCGATGTTGTATTAAAACTCCACCTTCGACCATTTTGGCAATTATGCCGGAAGAGGGCGCTTGAATTCTTTCAATTTTCGAGCTGTTTGAATCATCACCAGGTTCGGGAACACTAACAGTTTCTTGTGGCTCAAATGATTTAATCCACTCGCGTGCCGAATGATCATCGAAAATGGGTTCGGCACTCAAAGTGACTTTTAAGGCAAGCATCTCAATAGCTTCCCTAGGGATATTTTCAGTGGATAAACGATTTAAATGTGCGTTGATGGCATCGAGTGGTCGGGGACCTTTCATATCACCAGCATACGCACCCCATGCTTCAAGGGTCAATTCCATTGGAGTTACCATGTTGTTTTCTGGGTTCAACCATCCGTTGATTAACAGTGGGTCTACTTGATCGCTTGTTTGAGCCCAGGCTTCAACAGCTACAAAGTTAGTCCATAAATTACCCCATTTTTCTAAGAATCTCTTTCGCTGCTCGGAATTCCACGGTGATACTACAAGAGGGATGAAGTTTAGTGTAACCAGTCCATCTAAATATTCATTGGATGCAGACGTTACAATTCGAGTTTTAGGGAATCCCCGTTTGATCGCTTTAATAAATTCAATCGCACTTATTAAACCATCTGGTGTCAACTCATCAGCGCCATCAACCAAGAGCAATGCGCGGCCATCTGAAAAAGCGTTCCGGACAAATTCAGGGATCTTTGCTTGGTCGCGGATGGAGGCTTTTTCCTCTGCCAGATTAATTATTGAATTGAGAGGTTCGCTTTTATTTACTGGAAGGTCAAGGTCTGCTACATGGACTAGAAATGGGATTGTGCCTTGAGATAAACCCGGTGCCGGGATCTTCCGTGCTAGTTGGGAAGCCAGGTGAGCCATTGCCACCGATTTTCCAATCCCGGCTGATCCTGTCAGAACAATATCGGAATTTCCAGATAGAGCTTGGAGAAGGGTAATTCGTGGAGCATTATAGATTGCCCCCAGGTCGGGCCAACTCGGGACATATGGAATGGTGGCTTCGACAATGTCTTCGATAATGATTGGTGTTCCGGGTTCAACCCGTACAGGTGGAGCCAGTAGAGTAGGCGGTTCGATGATTTCGTCAAGGGAAAAAAGGGGTGCAGCCAGATGGAGACCTTGTGCATGAAGTAATACTCTTTGAAGGTATCTCTCTTCGACTCCTTCTGACTTGCTAAGAACATCTTTTTGCTTTGCTTTATTAGCCCGGATGGTATCTCGAATTTGGTCGAAAGAAGGACGAAGAATTGAGATTATCCACCAGGCTAATGAAGCGAGGATCAAACCTAGCAAAAAAGAAAACGGTTCTATGGTGGGAAGTCGGAAAAACATTCGTCACCGTTGCAAGGCTTAACTTCCGTAAAGAATGCGCCCACATGATGGGCAGAATTCAACTTGCCCCGAAGCGCGTGAAGACTGCATCTGCGCTGCGGTTATTCCAGAACCGCATGCGGAACATGAGTTGTCCTTGATAGCCGCCACTGCCAAACCGCGTCGCTGCAGGCGTAATTGGTTGTACTTGCTAAGTGCGTCTTGTGGAATTGGGTCAGCAGCCGCGGATCGTTCTGATAATAGTTTTTCAAGTTCTTTTTGAAGTGAACCTTGCTCCTCCTGCAGACCCCGGTTTTGTTCGTCTGCATGGTTTTGTGCTGCACGCAATTCTGCCTGGGCGGATTCATTTGATGCAATGGTTGTTTCCATGTTCATCATGGCTTCAAGTTGGACATCCTCTAATATCACCATATGACGTTTGAGTGCTGCCACATCATTTTGGAGATCTTGTAATTCCTTGGGGCTGTGTCCTTTCCCTGTGTACAAACTCGCCTCAGTTTGCTCAATTTTAATTCTTTGATTCTGCGCCTCCAATTCTGCTAGTTTCAATTCTTTGTCGGCGGCTTGATAGTGCGAGTGGGTAGAATCAGCCTTCTCTTTAGCCAAACTTAACTCTCCATCATCTTCCAATATCTTCTGGATGGCTTGCAGCCTTGTGTGTACGAGATCTATTTGGCTGTCAACCTGTTGGAGACGGAAGAGGCTTAAGGTTTGACTCATGGCTTGATTATATACTGATTACCACTGTAGCGTACCTTTATCCATATGAAGGCGTTGTGTAGAAAAAGCCCCGCCAGCACTATGGCGGCGGGGCTGGCATTTATTGCGTTGGTAGGTTGAAATAGTTATATATTGCCCTGGATAAGTCACCAAACAATCCTGAAGTTACATTCCATTCGAATTGGACTGGATCGTAGGTATAAATTGTTAATACGTAATTACCTCCAGGAGTATATACGATGGCAGCATCGCTAAATTGGTTTTCAAAATTATCCCAGCCATGTTTATGAGCAACGATCGTCCCTTCAGGAAGGCTTCCCTGGATTAATGAACCAAGTTTATCTTCTTCCAGGTATTGGATCATCTGCTGGCAGGCAGCTTGGTTCACTTGACCCGGGAAGGCTGCCACAAGTGAACCACCTCCGGCTTGCGCACAAGTATAAATATCTTCGAGCAGGAAACCCATTTCTGATGGAGTGGTTTGGTTAAAAGGATCCGGGTCTGTGTTGATATCCAGGCGGGAATTTGCTGGTGTGACGTAGTGCTGAAGTGGAATGGATCCTGGAGCGAAGTACATGGCAATGAAGGTATTTTTTAGTCCGAGAGCTTGCATCATTTCGGTAACAACCAGCGGACCGCGTCCTGGATCCAGGCTTGCCATTAAGTTGTCTGCCTCAGAATTGGATGAATGGGTAAACATCCCTTTCAAATCGGTATCGAGTTCAGGGGTGATTTTGTTGTTAAAATGGAGGAACGTGGAAACCATGATGGGAATTTTTATTGTGCTGTTCGCTGAAAAGGCTGCATCTGGGTTTACCGGGATATCTTGTCCCCCCCGGTATGCAAAGTGAATATTATCCTGGGTCTGCAAGTCCAGGAAATATAGGTCTACCAGGCCGCCAAAACCACTCTGGTCTATCAGTTGCTTGAGCAGGATATTTAATGTGTCGATTGATGGACGTCCAGCTATTGAATTTTGGGATGAAAGGATGACAGTCCGATCGCCTGGGGATTGCAGGGCAGCCTCGATAAGTGCAACAGCCCGATCAATATCCATCGTTCGCCCGGGTGTGCTTGGAGTGAAAGTTACCGTGCCCGGGATTGGTTGGGAAGGTGTTGGAGGCATGTCGTAGCGCGCGGAGATTTCATCCTGCAGGTAAGCACGCAGGCGAGGTTCAGAATAGGAAGAAACAAGCGGGATTTGGCGCGTAGGTGAACGACGATTCCAAACATAGTCCCAAAATCCCCCCCAAAAAGATGCTCCAGTGCGTTGCAGGTCTGCTGCGGCCAGCATGCTGTCGGTATTTAGTTGAAATCCGATGAGTGTGGGATCCAGGTCAATAACCGCTTCCCCGTAGTGGATTTCTATCGGGAGTGCATAAACCTGGAATAGCCTTTGCGCCGCTGCCTGAGGGTCCAGCCCACCGACCGGGACGTTACCGATGGTCATATCAGGCGGATAGTTGTACCTTGAAACGCTATATTGAACTACCTGTATGATGGTCACCACTGCCGCAAGGAGTATGAATACCAGTGATACGCCTCGCAGGAAGAGGGAAGAACCTCGCAATCTCACACTTCCTCCTGGAATTTCAATTAGTGATATTCGTCATGCAATACGGATAAAAAGTATAACACACTCGCTGTGGGCAGTTGTGCTACAATCGAACCGCACTAGTTAATAAAACCACAAATGAGGTTACCATGCTGCGATCATTTTTAATATACCTTTCAAAGGCTGCCTGGGCGCAGAGGGTAGTCAGTAGTTGGAAATTTGCCTGGCGGGCAGCCAGCCGTTTCGTAGCGGGAAACACGATTGCTGATGCGATTTCCGCCGTGCACGATCTTAACGGAAATGGGATCAATGTCACACTCGATCACCTCGGGGAAAGCACTGCTACGCGGGAAGATGCCATTAAGGCAGCTGATGATATCGTTGAATTGTTGGATCAAATCAAGACTAGTGGTGTGCGTGCAAATGTTTCTGTCAAGCTGACCCAGATCGGCCTGGCCCTGGATGAGATTTTGTGCTCTCAGAACCTGGAGCGGATATTAGACCGGGCAAAACAGTACCAAAATTTCGTCCGCATCGATATGGAAGATACTCCCTATACAGATCGGACAATACACATGTATCGGGAAATGCGCAAGAAAGGTTTCCAGAAAACCGGTATCGTCGTCCAATCGTACCTATATCGAACTGAAAAAGATACCCGCGATTTGCTTGGTGACGGTGCTTCCTTTAGACTGGTAAAAGGAGCTTATAAGGAACCTGCCGATTTGGCATTCCCGCGGAAGGCGGATGTCGACGCAAATTTTGATTTGCTCACCCAAATCATGATAGATGGTGCCAAGAGCGCTGGTTGCCCCACCGTCAGCATAGATGGGCATATTCCTCCAATCCCAGCCATCGGATCGCATGATCCAAAGCGCTTGGAGTTTGCCAAGGTTTATGCCGATAAAGTTGGTCTCCCTAAGAATTCGATTGAATTCCAAATGCTGTTTGGAATTCGGCGTGATTTGCAGCAGCAGCTGGTAAGGGAAGGTTACCCGGTGAGGGTTTACGTTCCATACGGTACTCATTGGTATCCTTATTTTATGCGGCGGTTGGCTGAACGGCCGGCAAACGTATGGTTCTTCGTATCTAACTTCTTCCGGAAATAAATTAGCTGGGATGGAGAGGGGGTCAATAGGGATTATAAGATATAATGTATATACAATACTGGAGCAACGGATGTCACTTCGGGTTGATCCGCATAGTCCCATCCCATTCTATTATCAGATTCGCGAACAACTTCGTCAGTTGATAAGCAGTGGTCAATTGAATCCGGGAGATATTCTTCCAACCGAGATGGAAATTTGTGCCGTGTGCGGAGTATCACGCATGACCGCCCGGCAGGCATTGACCCAGCTTTCGAATGAAGGCTTAGTCACACGCCAAAGAGGTAAGGGGACATTTGTAGCTGCTCCCAAAGCAACTTTGGAGAGTTCCATTTTTCCTCTAATGAGTTACACGGAAATTCTAGGACAGGTGGGTGTGCAAGCCGGGGCGATGGTCTTTGCTCAAGTTGTTGAACCTGCATCCGGCGATGTTGCTGATAAATTAAACCTCGCTCCTGACACCCTCGTGGTACGGATTTCAAGAAAGCGCCTGTTGAAAGAGGAAACCATGTCTTTGGAGACCTCTTTCTATCCACAAGGTCGGTGTCCTGACCTTGCAAGCATTAGTTTGGATAATCAAAGTATTTACCATTTACTCTCCGAACGTTATGGATTGGTTCCTAATTATGCGACCGATACCATAGAACTATCCGTCGCCGGTCCATACGAAGCCAAAGAATTAAATATCAGTGAAGGCGTACCAGTAGTTTTGGTAACGCGCATGAGTTATTTGGCAGATAAGACCCCGATCGAATTTACTCAATCTACCCATCGTGGAGATCGGTTCAAATCTGTCGTACATCGGACTCGGCTGCAGCTTAAATAAGCCAGGAGATTGCCATGCCTTATGGTTACTGGAGGAGAATCATTTGGATCGATCTCTCCACCGGAAAGATTGAAGCAGAAGAGCCTTCGGACGAGATCTATCGTCAATATTTGGGCGGTTATGGGTTGGGGATCCATTACCTCTACGAGCGTATACCAGCTGGCACAGAGCCACTCGGAAAAGGAAATATCCTGGGGTTTCTTCCCGGTCTCTTAACCGGGTCTGGGGCTCAATTTAGCGGAAGGTTTATGGTTGTTGCCCGCTCTCCTTTAACTGGTGCCTGGGGGGAATCAAATTGCGGCGGTGATTTTGGGGCAGCATTGCGGGGGGCAGGCTTGGATGGATTATTCATTACCGGGAAATCTGATCGGCCGGCATATATCTTTATTGACAATGGAAAAATTGAAATCCGTGAAGCTTCTAAATATTGGGGGATGAATGTGCGTCAAGTGGAGACCGCTCTCCGTAAAGACACTTCACCGGACGCTCGTGTTGCTTGCATTGGCCCGTCGGGGGAGAAACTTTCTCTCCTGGCGGGCATTGTTAACCACGAGGGAAGGCTGGCTGCGCGATGTGGTTTGGGCGCAGTCATGGGATCAAAAAACCTTAAAGCTGTGGTCGCCCGAGGTAAATCTCGCCCTCCTTTGTCAGATCCGAAAGCTTTTAAATCTGTTACTGAAAATTATCTCTCCATTTTTCGCCGTAAACCTTCCGGTTTTTCCGCACGAATTCCGGCCCTGATGTCTCATATATTACCGATTTTTCGTCGTTTTCGCACGAAGTTAAGTTCCGGGCCTGTAGAGATGATTGTCGACTCTTACCGGCGTTATGGTACTTCTGCTGGAACTGCTGTATCGTTGGAGCTGGGTGACACTCCGGTCCATAACTGGACTGGTGTGGGCTACCGCGATTTCCCTATAAAACTCTCTGAGGGCTTGAGCGATCAGGCTGTAGTTCGGACCCAGGTTCGTCCATTCGCGTGCCAGTCATGCCCGGTTGCATGCGGAGGTTTGGTAACGATACCGGGCAACGAATTGAGTCACAAGCCGGAGTATGAAACACTGGCAGCTTTCGGCCCGTTGACAATGGTCAGTGATTTGTCTGTAATAATAATGTGTAACCATATTTGCAATATGGAAGGATTGGATTCCATTTCTACTGGGGCAGTGGTCGCTTTTGCTCTCGAATGTGCCGAGAAAGGCTGGTTGCCTAAGGGATTGGAAAATGAATTACCGCTCGTCTGGGGCGATGGTAATGTCGTTCTTGAATTGACGAAGCGAATCGCAGGCAGGATGCCAGGATTGGGCGAATGGCTTGCCGATGGCGTTCAAAAAGCTGCCCAACGAATCCCGGTCAATGGTTGGGTTGCGGCCGTTCATGCAGGCGGGCAGGAGCTAGGCATGCATCGCGGACTTTATGAACCAGGAGTTGCTGCCGGTTATGCATTCGACCCTGCCCCTGGTCGTCATACCTCAACAAATTCTGGTTGTGCCTCGGTAGCTGCATTTATCCCATATTTTGAATTGCTTGGACATCATCCTGCCGCGCGCTACGATTTTGCTGGTAAGGGTGCTACTCAGGCAATAGCCATGCCCCTCTATCGAGCGTTCGATTCCCTTGGGCTTTGCCAATTTTCTTTGATGATGGGGAAGCCCCCATTTCTTGAATGGTTGAATGCTGCAACGGGGTGGGAAGTGGACAAATTTGGTTTTTTCCAAATCGGGAAACAAATCCAGATATTAAGACACGCGTTCAATGCCAAGCATGGATTGCCGCCCCAGTTTACTCTTCCCGCTCGTGAACGAGGAGACCCTCCTCAATCCACCGGCCCGGTGGCCAACCGCACTTTGGACATGGAAGCCATGGCAAAGGCATATTTTGATACCCTTGGGATTAACTCTAAAACAGGGCTCCCATTATCGCAATCTACAGATGAGATGGTTGTGGAATTATTGGAATAAGAAATTCATTCATATTTAGGTAAGGAGAATTTTATGAATATCACATTATCCATGCTATTGGACGGGAGGTAGGCATTGCAAATTAGCTGGTTTGCGTGTATCCATTAAGATATATTGTTTTCGGTTGATTGTACTCTCTCAATAAATAAGATACACATTTATACCAGCGGTATGAATGATGAAGGAGAATGTATGACAAAAAAATATCTTATGGGACTCGATGTGGGAGGGGGAGGTGGCCGCTGTTTGCTTGTGGACATTGAAACCGGCGAAACAGTAAGCATCTTTCATGGATGGATCCTGCCACCCGAACCGGCGGCCGGAAGTTTTGCCTTCATGCTGAATACAAATGCAGTTTGGCGTGTGTTAGGCGAAACTGCTAAGGAGGCTCTCAAGAAGATCGGGGCCGGCCCAACTGAGGTCGCGGGAGTCGCTGGCACCAGCATGCGGCACGGGTTGGTTGCCATTGATAGGAAGGGGAAAGTGCTTCTTGCCACACCCAACCGTGACTCTCGGGCAGTGGATCAGGGAATGGGGCTGGCAGTGGACCGTGGAGAGGAACTGTACAAGCTAACGGGGCACGCCCCAAGCCCGATATTTATGGCTGCGCGATTAATGTGGTTAAAAGAGAACCACCCTGACCAATTTAAAGAGATTTATGCCGCTTTGAGTATTAGTGATTGGATTGGTTATATGCTCACTGGTGAGGTGGCAGCCGAACCTGCCCAATCTGCTGAAAGCCTGCTTTTCGACATAAAAAATCGGAAATGGGCGGGTGCTCTAATTAAATCCTTGGGGCTGCCAGAGAAAATATTCCCAGGGCTGAAACAGGCTGGTAGTAAATTAGGAAAACTCACTAAGGAAGCTGCCTACAACCTTGGGCTTGTTCCAGGTATCCCGGTTGGGGTCGGTGGACCTGATACACAATTGGGCTTGCTAGGAGCAGGTATCGTTTCCGCAGGCCAAATTGGTGTCGTCGCCGGGACAACCACTCCGGTCCAGATGACCGTTGACAAACCCATCATTGATACCGAAATGCGCATATGGACTGGGTTGCACGTTATTCCGGGACTATATGTTTTGGAAAGTAACGCTGGACAAATGGGGTCTACCCTTGAATGGATGGCACACTTGATGTATGGTGATTCTTCAAATCCAGTGGCCAGGTTATCCGCTGAAGCGGCCGCCTCCACTCCAGGCGCACATGGCATCCATTCAACCATTGGAGCTTCAGTCTTTAATGCTTCGGCATTGGAACCTCCCGTGGATAACTTGACATTCTCTTCAGTGATTGCCCGCATGGGAGACGAGGGGCGGGCTGATGTATCTCGTGCCGTACTGGAAGGGATGGCATATGCTGTGCGTGCCAATGTTGAGCAAATTAATCAAATTGCAGGTAACAAACCAACCGATATATATATTTGTGGTGGGATCACTCGTAGCCCGCTCTGGACGGAAATTATTAGCGATGTTACCGGTTGTAATTTGCACGTAGCCGCGTCGGTGGAAGCGACCGCCTTGGGAGCTGCCATTTGCGCGGGCGTGGGTGCAGGCCTGTTTCCTGACCTGGTGACAGGGGCCAAAAAACTAGTGCGTATATCCCGCTCTCATCAGCCTGGAGAGGCGTCATCTTCATATCAGGCTTTGTATGCGGATTGGCAGTCTTTGCGTCAGGAGCGTCGCCCTGCTGACATGGTTGCCGCGAGTAATATTACTTCTGCAATGATGGCAAATATAACTACTTCTGAGGGGAAAGGAGTGGCATCGGCAGCATTCCGTCCAAACATTTACATCAGCGCCGAAGTGGATGAATCTGCATTGCGTCAATTGCGCGAGATTGGCGATGTTACTTATAAACCTTATCGCACCGAAGGCATTCTACTCACTGGGGACGACTTGGTTCACACTCTTAAAGGCTACCAGGTCTTCGTCACAGAGGTGGATATCGTAGATGCTGAAGCTCTCCTTAACCTGCCCGATTTAAGGATGATTGTTGTCTGCCGTGGTAATCCGGTCAATATTGATATTGAAGCATGCACATATGCCGGTGTTCCGGTTACGAACACTCCGGCTCGAAATGCTGATGCGGTTGCTGATCTTGCAGTGGCTTTAATGCTGATGTTGGCACGAAAACTTCAGCCGGCATCTGCCTTTCTTCATCAGGAGGGAGGTGAAGCGGGAGATTTGGGCCGAATGGGGCAGGCACATGAAGAATTTCTTGGAATTGAATTGTGGCATAAAACCATTGGAGTAGTCGGTGGAGGTGCTATAGGTCGCAAGGTAATTCAAAGAGTCCTTCCGTTCGGATCACGCACCTTGCTTTTCGATCCATTTCTGAGTGCTGAGCAGGCTGTCATAATGGGAGCCGAAAAAGTTTCATTCGAACATTTGTTATCTGAGTGTGATTTCATCACGCTGCATGCGCCGGTCACGGATGGAACCCGCAGCATGATCAACTCCCAGGCGCTTGCACAGATGAAGCCGGGCGTGTTGCTGGTTAATACTGCCAGGGCAGCTCTCGTAGACCTGGAAGCAATAATGGGTGCTCTCGAGGCCGGTAAGCTTGGAGGATTTGCCACTGACGTATTCACGATTGAACCGCCGGCTGCGGATGATCCATTACTTAAATTCCCTAATGTCATTGCCACCCCTCACCTGGGAGGTAACACCCTTGAAGTGGCGTCCCATCAGGGCGAGATAATCACCAATGAACTGAAATTGCTGCTGATGGGGATGAATCCTAAATACATTTTGAACACTGCCACCTTGTCTTCCTTCAATTGGACAGGATTGCGGGCGACAAACGAAACCTCATTGAAGGAACGTGCCCACACTCCTGGTCCAGGAGCCACGGACTTGGAAATCACCGCTCACAGCCAAAAGTCAATTGATCAGCTTCCTGATACTGACAAAGGGACTATTCCCGCTGCTGATACTCAAACAGTCTCCGTAATTGGAAAGGTAAAAGACATGGCAACAATCGACGTGGATAATTCAAAAGAAAAGTTAGTAGAAATCTTGCAGGACTTCACAGGACGCATTGTGACAGACAAGGACATGATTGGTTTTGCCAGAGGCAAGAATGTGATCTTCTTATTCACCGTCAAGGATATCAACCAGTCATTTTATTTAAGTTTCGTGGATGGCAAAGTTGGAGCTGGCATGGAAAAACCGGCTCGGGAACCCGATGTCAAGCTTAAAATGAGTGCAGATGTGCTTGATGGAATGTTTACCGGGCGTGTAAATGCTACCAAGGCTGCCACAACCGGAAAACTTTCATTTAGCGGTGACACTGGGAAAGCGATGGCTTTCATCAGAATTCAAGGGAATATGAACCGCCTGTATACAGATGCGCGCAATAAGGTCGGGGACCCTGGTGACTTGACCCATTTAGGCCCTGTCCAACCGACCTCTGTGGCGCCCATCACCCTAACGCCAGCACCAGTAGTGCCGCAGCCAACGCAAGTGATAAAAACAAGAACAAGCAGTGCTGGTCGGGAGAAGATGGTCTCCATCTTGAAGGAGTTCACTTCTTACATCACCACTGATAATGAAATGATAAATTTTGCAAAAGGCAAGAATGTGGTTTTCTTGTTCACAATCAAGGATATGGACCTGTCCTTCTTCTTGAGTTTTGTTGATGGAAAGGTGGCAGCCGGGTTGGATAACCCTTCCCGCGAGCCGGATGTCAAACTCAAAATGGTCGCTGATGTTCTCGATGGTATGTTCACCGGTCGAGTCAATGCGACCAAGGCGGCAACCACAGGCAAGTTATCCTTCAGCGGTGACACGGGCAAAGCTATGGCTTTTATTCGCATTCAAAATAATATGTCTCGCTTATATGCTGATGCCCGAAAGAAAATAGGTGACCCGGGCGATCTGACCGCTATTTCCACTCCCATTCCTGTAGATTATTCACTTGCCGCCACAGCAGCCACTCAAAACATTCAAGCTCCTGTTCCACAAGTGCCAGCAACGATCAAGGTCGGGGATATCCGTGACGATATCCTTATGGTAACAAACGAGTTATATGCCAAGGGAATGATTACTGCGACCGGTGGAAATATCAGCGCCAGGTGTGACGACAATCCAAACGAAATTTGGATTACCCCAAGTGCCATATTCAAAGGTGACCTCAAGCCCGATATGATGGTCCGCATCGATTTGGAAGGGAAGATCGTCGGTGATACTGAATATACGGCTTCCAGTGAGCGCCGCGTCCACTGTTCCATCTATAAAAATCGACCTGAAGTAACCGCAGTCATTCACACCCATGCTCCCCAGGCCACTCTCATGGGCATGACGGGAACTCACTTCCTGCCTATTTCCACAGAAGCGGCTTTTCTTGGGGACGTCCCTGTGGTGCCTTTCATTATGCCTGGTACAAATGAACTTGGCGATGAGGTTGCTAGGGCTATCGGCGCAACCGGAATCGCTGCGATTATGCAAAACCATGGGCTTGTAGTTGCTGGAAGCAGCCTCCGACGCGCTGCCGATATGACTGATGCCGTGGAAGTAACTGCTCATAAAATTTTGACCTGCAAGGCATTAGGCGTTCCTCCTACGGTCTTGCCCGAAGATGTTGTCAAGAGCCTCATCGAAATTGGCAGTATGATGGCCTGAAAATGTAATATTGTATATGTAAAAAAACACAAAATTAGTTCTCACAATGAATATAGACCGTCCATTTGGACGGTCTATATTCATAATTATCAAAGTATTCTTGGAAATCAACGTGAGCTACTTGATTTCAATTGATCGGATCAGCGCATCCAGAATGTCTAGGTCCGGAGTATAAGCGTTGGCGGGCTGCTCGTTCAGCAGGGTAATTGCATTGGAAAGGTAGGTCCGGTAATCATCCTGCGTATTGGATTGTTCTCCGCTGACATTGAAATCAGTTGACAGTTCAGGGTTGGATACAGGCAGTATGGCGGCGATATAGTAGTTGCCATCGCTGGTCATGCCTTGGAACGTATAAAACAATTCGGAATTATTGATCAGCGTCATACCCTGGGTTAATTGGGTCAAAAAGCGCACACCATTGCCGTTCTTAATATTTAGGAATTGTACCTGTGC